>Ga0247611_10008104_pt1 | contig 13026 bp, 20 predicted proteins | sample 177DNAGHGhighgp2_FD_192422 | JGI IMG/M metagenome (GOLD analysis project Ga0247611, IMG submission 192422) | Sheep rumen microbial communities from Palmerston North, Manawatu-Wanganui, New Zealand - 1770 DNA GHGhigh gp2 | ecosystem: Host-associated > Mammals > Digestive system > Stomach > Rumen... | reverse complement strand
AAGCTTGCTACATCGAAATTACAGAGATTTCTGCCTTGATAGTTAATTAAAGCTTGATGAAGTCCACCAAAACCGAACTGATATTTATGACTTTCATCATCTCCACCCATGTAGTATTCAAATTTTTCATGTATATAGTTAGGATCTTGTTGATGTTGTAAATAAAAGTTTAATACAGGATGTCCAGCTAATTCTTTCATAGCTAATTCAGGTATAGAATAGTATACTAGTCTTCCATCTGGTTCAGCTTTTACAGTATTTTTTAAGCAAGGTTTAGCGTCTTCTCCACATAATACTTTACCAGCAAAAGAAGCTGATTTAGTAATAAGATTCAGAGCTTTCATTTTAAATTCAATGATTAAGTTCCATTTGATATCGTATGAATCTCTTGCAAAAGTACGCATTTTATATTTAGGATCAGCTTTTTTCTTCTCTATGTCTTCAGGATCAGGTAAAAACAAATCCATAGTATTATCCACGTCCATTTCGCAATACTTTTCTACTTCTAATCGCTGTTCAGGTGTTAAAGGAGTTTGTATGTCGAATGGTACTTCTGAGTCATAATTTCTTCTATTTAATACAGACATAGTGAGTTTTTTCAAAGAATTACGACGTATATCAAATGGTAAATGAAAGCTAATATCCCATGAAATAAAATTAGGAATAGTTAAATCTTCTTTCATTGGCATACCTAATTTATTATATGGTACACCACCTTTATATTCTTTTACTACATATTCGTCTTTTATAGTAGGATAACGTTTTACTTTTTCACCTTCTACAAGTTGGTCTGAAAATTCTTTTACAGTCATAGCACCTTCTTCAGCATAAGGTAAAGCCATAGCATGTCTTATTACAGAATCATCGTATTGAGCATTATTAAAACCGATAAGAATTTTATCTTTAATCCATCTTCTTAAGTTATCAGGATCATTCCAACATATTACTGTATTCTTTTTGTCTAAAGTTTTGGCAACAAATAACCAATCATATTTAAACACTTCAATATCATATATCCATTCATAGCGTTTAGGTATATCATAACCATCTCTTTGAATCTTATCAATTTTCATGTTAGCTTTGATAGAAGATTTAAATGCTTCTTTATACCATTTACTATACCATTCTGATTCAGGTCCACTAGGATTTGTTTCATCACCTTTAAATACAAAACTTGAACGAACATTATCTACTTTCATACAAGTATCTTCATCTATTCGCTTTAGTGTAGTAAATCTCATTATAGATTGTAAATGATCAAAATCTTTGCTATATACAGGTACATTAGAAAATAGTTCTACCATTTTATTGCGGTATTCTGTTCTTAATTCTTCTGTATCATCTTTTACTTTTTCATCAGTAGTACAATAATGTAATTCTAATCCTGTATAAGCATCAAAAAGACTACTATATTCTACTCTGTTTCTTCCTAATTCATCTTTATATAACTTAAAATCATATTTAAATCCGTTCAAATATCCATCTTTATAAAGCTTTAGTATAATGCTAACCTTATCAATTATTTCTTTTGTACTGCAATAAGGAGATATAACATCTTTAGCAACAGATGTAGTGTTTAACAATTCTATTACATTAGATTTATCTTCATCTACATTTGGTAAAATTACATACGGTAAATAAAAATATTCTCTTCCGTATATTTTCGGATCATATATACGTAAAGCTTTATCATCGAACCAAATTGTTTGTAATGGATTATCTAATGTAGTTTTTATTTCATTGATAAACAAATCATAAGCTCTTTGACCAACAAAACCAATAATAAGCTTATCTACTTCTAATGTACCTCTAGCTTTATAAGCTTCTAAAATATCAAAAAAAGTCTTACGTACAAAAGGTATATTTTTACTATTTTCTATATAAGTAACATGCGTTTCTACAGATTTAAATTTACTTTTAAAACAAGTACTTAAGTAATTCATACCTACAGGTGAATCAAATATTTCACTTTTATCATGAGCTAATTGCTTATCAGCTATCAGTAATAGTTTTGGTCCGAGCGTACTTTTATATTCTTTTACATCTCTTACTTCAAACTCTACATCATTATTCATTTTAAAAGCTCCTTTCACCTCTTATATAAAAATAGAATCCACAATAAATATGGATTCTACGCTGTAAAACTTCAAAATAGTTTATTTTTACATTCCTACAGCTTTAGCGTATGTTTCAAATACCAATTCTTCTTCATCACGCTGTTGCTTAGACTTTTTACGTTGCTTAATTACATACGTAATAGCTTTAGTATCAAATCCAGCTTGTTTTGCTTCAAGCATAATACCTTTACGATCTTCTTTGAGCTCATTGATCTCTTCATCAACGTGTTCAATTCGTTCAATCAAAGATTTCAAACGTTCAGTGTTTAATCCACCAACTTCAATATCAACTTGATCAGTCATTTTTGTTTTCTCCTTTAAAATTAATGTAAAACTTTTCTTGTGGTAAACTTTCATATAAAAACTTTATATATAAAGCTTCATCTTTATCGTCAAATAACTTTTCGTATGTTTTCTCATTCCATTTTTCTACATACGGAACTTCATATCTGTAATCATCTATAGCACTCTCATTTAACTGTTTTTCTAAGATATAATTTCTAATTCTTTTTATAAAATTCTTTTTGTTTTTAACATTCAGATTTCTTATAAATTTCTTAATTGTTTTTGAACCAGCCGCTTTTTGTAAATTCATAAAAAAATCATCTTCTGTTCTACTATTTAATATATTTTCTATATCTTTATGCTTGAAACCAAATTGATTATATCTATCATATAATCTTGACATGATTTGCTGTCCATAAGCATGATATTCAGAAGGAAAGTTATAATAATAATCAGGATTAGAATTATATTCATCTTCATTTTGCTTTTGTGTAAAAGCATTGGTTTTGAAAGAATCTAAAAAATAAATAATTTCATGGTCTATGTTTTCTTTATTACAAATTAAATTTTTCAAATAACCTAAATTTACTTTATCAAATCCCTGCATTATATACAATTCTAAAGATATACCAGTATTATCTTTTACAAATGCTGCCATGAATTTATGATGAATAGGTTTTAAATTAACATTAAAAGTTGGAAAATATTCATCACTAGTAAAAGAATTAATAGATAGTGAAAACAACGGAAATAACTTAGAAAAACTATCAGATTGAACGTTTTTTAAATATTCAATACTTTTATTTTTAATCATTTGCTTTTCTTGTTTTGTTAAATAACTTTCTAAAACTCTACAAATCTTATCAGTGATATATCTTGCGAATCTTCTATTATATTCATCATTCGCTGCATCTTCTTCTAAAACATTGTAATTATCAAATGTAAAAGATTCTGATAATGTCCACTTAAACGTAATCAGTTTATTATGATTGTTTAAATTTCTTTCAACAATGTTTCTAAAACTAGTCATCACTTTCTTCGTTTTCTATAATATTTGTAAAATCGAAATTACATACGTTTCCATCTTTAAAGTTTTTTACATTCATATAAGCTTTTAAAGTACCTGTATACTTACATTTACCGTCTATTGTTTTAAACATTTGTACACAAGATGGCTTACCTTTATACTTACTAACAGATATACAATAATGATTATTATCTAATTCTCTTGCAACATCAATAGGAACAATTACATTACATCCACAGCGTGTATAAACTTTATTAGCTACAGGTATAAAATCTGCTTTACAACAATCACAGCAGCATTTTTCTTCTTTCGTATCAAAAATTTTCTTTAAAAAATTAAACATGTGCTTCTCCATTATTCTATTACTTCACCTGTTTCAGGATCATATTCTACTTCTTCAATATTATCTTCTTCAGAATCTGAAGTTTTTTCAAAAGAATCTAATACGAACGTTTTTACTTTCGATGTAAATTCTTCTAACAAAGCTGGATTTTGTTTTAACCAAGCCAAAGCTTTTTCTTTACCTTGAATTTTTTCATCTTTATATTTAAACCATCCACCTGATTTTTCAATTAAACCGAATTTAAGAGCATAATCGAAAACTTCTTCTTCTTTTGAAATACCCTTACCAAAACGAATGATAAAATTAGCCGTTCTGTATGGAGGTGCTACTTTATTTTTAACAATTTTAACTTCTGTTTCTCTAGCAACAGCCATAGCTGCATCACCAGAACCTTCTGCTATTTGTTTTTTACCAGCTATTCTCATACGTACAGAAGCATAAAATTGTAATGCCATACCACCAGTTGTTGTTTCAGGATTACCGAACATTACTCCAATCTTCATACGAATTTGGTTAACAAACAAGCATAAGCAATTAGCTTCGTTTGCCATAGCTGCAATTTTCTTCAAACCAGAACTCATTAAACGAGCTTGCGTACCGATAAAATTATCACCTACTTCACCATTTAATTCAGCTTTAGTTCTTGCAGCCGTTACACTATCAAATATGATAACATCTACTAATTTGTTTGTTAACAATTCAACCATCATATTAAAAGCATCTTCAATACAAGCTGGCTGTGAAAATACAAGTGTGTTTAAATCTACACCTAAAGCTTTAGCATATGTAGCATCAAAAGCATTTTCTAAATCTAAATAACATACAGTTTTTCCAATTTTTTGAGCTTCAGCACATACTTGTAAACAAATTGTCGATTTACCACTTGATTCTGGCCCAAAAATTTCACAAATTCTACCAAGTGGAAGTCCACCAACACCAAGAGCTAAATCTAACGAAATACTACCGGTAGAAACAGCCTCTACTTGTTTGATTTCAGCATTGTTAAAAGTCATAGCAGAACCATCACCAAATTTTTTATTAAGTAAAGCTAAAGCTGCTTTTACCTTATCGTTGCTTTTATCACCGATTTCTTTATTTTCTACTTTTTTAGCCATGTTAAACTCCTAAAAAAACAAATTATATTAAATAGAATGCAAAAACTATGTATTTCTACAAACTATTTTTTGTTTAAAGTTCTGAATAGGTTATTCATGTTGCTTTTTATCTAATAATTTTTGGTTAAGCATAAACAAATCACGTTCTTTTATATTTAATTGTGAATTTAATTCTTGTATACGTTCATTATCTTCATCTTCGTATACTTTTTTATCTTGTACTAACAAAGATTGACTTGTATCTCGCATATATTTTTTAAAGAATAAGTTTTTTGTTATAGTATCTTTAAATTGTAGTATATCTACTTGTGTTATTTCTTTATTGTTGTTATGTAAGTATATTTTCGGAGACTTTTTAGTATAAATCGGTTTATTAGCATATACATAAAACAATGCCATTTCTAATGATTTTTCTAAAGAATTAATATCTTTGCATTTTGGATATATTTTATAATTATATTCTTGTCCTAAATCACCGACTAAAGAATAAGCCATAAAATTTTTACTTTCAACTAAATATATTTTCATTTTATTAATTCCGATATAATATTCAACTCAAAATTATCATTTAAAGTTTTAGTAATAACAAAATACTCAAGAAATTTACGTATATTGAGTTTACTTAAAAGAATTAAGCTCTTTATCTCTTCTTCATTTAAATCACCAAAATCAAAATCATACTTAACACGATAATCATTCATAAATGATGTAGAATCAATAAGAGATAATCGTATGCAATATCTCGAACCAAATGTTTTTATACAATTTTTATAAGCAATTATTCCTATACACAAATATTCACAAGAAACAGTAGCGTTATTTATTTTACCTTCTATATGATCACTTATGAGATTTACTGCACATTTTAATTCTTTTAAGTTTTCAAGCATTAATGTTTCTCTACAATAGTGTCTACTACACCATATTTTATAGCTTCTTCAGCAGACATCCAAAAATCACGTTCACAATCTTTTTTAACCTGCTCTACATCTTTATTTGATGCTTCTGCTATCATATTCATCATCATATCTTGTAATCTAGATATTTCTTCTAACGTAATTTTCATATCGTGAATATTTGATTTAACGCCACTTGAAACTGAATGTAACATATATCTAGCATGTGGCATAATTTTACGCATATCTTTTGTACCAGATAACGCAATCATTGCATCCATAGAAGCTACTTCACCTGATACAATTGTACAAATCGGACAAGAAACCATGTTCATTGTATCGATTATAGAAAGACCTGCTGTTACTGAGCCACCTGGTCCAGATACAATCATTGTAATAGGCTTATCTCTATCTTCTGCTTCAAGATATAAAAGTTGTGCTGTAATAGATTCAGCTAATTCATCATTAACTTCACCACTACAAAGAATAATACGGTCTTTCAAAAGTCTAGTTGTAATATCTACACCACGTTCATTACCATTAGCATCTTTCCAAATAACTGAAGGTATATTTAGCATCTATTTTTCCTTTCATATTATTAAAACTATATTTAAATTAACTAATAAGATATCTATTGTAAAGCTTTTTTATTGTCTATTATATGATTAAATATCTTTTTTGGACAAGCACATCCAGTTTCATCCCATAAATGTAAGCAACAATCACCTTTACAATATTGAAATAATGTACAATTGTGACATTTTTCATTTACTTCTTTTTCTTTATTTAACCAGTATTCATAATTTTCTTTATAATAAGTCTTTAATTTTAAATCATAAAATGGTTTACTTTGAGTAAATGGACATTGAGATATCATGCCATCTGGACCAAAAGTCAATCTTGAAGTTTGACAATCTCTACAAAAATCTTCATATGTTTCGTTGTGTAATATTAAATCTTCTATTCCTTTGAAAAAGTGAATGATAAATTTATCATTTGCTTGTTGATAATCTTTATAAAGTAAATAAACTTCATATAACCAATCATCTTCTTTTTCATTTAATGCTTTAACCATTTTCCATCGTAATATGTTACTATCAGATGGTGCAATAGTCATTAAATCATACGAATTACAATCTAAAGTTAACATACTTTCAAAAAACGTTTTAGGATTAATGCTTACAACGTCTTTCGTAACAGAAATAACGCAGTTTACTAAAATATTGTTATCTTTCAACAACTTAACATTATCTTTCCACAATTTCTTTTGTTGTTCGCTTTTAAATCGTATATTAGGATCATACGAAACAGTTATTTCATCAAACATCTTAAACAAGTTTAAATGAGCATCTGTTATTTCATATACTAAATTCGTACTTATTTCATAATTTATTATAGAATCTACGAAATCATTTAGTCTATTCATAAAAGATGAAATAATATCTGGATTTAATAAACCTATTTCACCACCTAAAAATATAACGCTATGTTCTTCATCAGCACTAGAATTAATAAGATCTATTAAATACTCTAATGTCAAATCAATGACTTCACTTGACATATCTAAATTTCTTTTTAGAGCGAAGCAGTGCGTACAATTCAAATTACATCGTTCTGTCAAATTTATATTAAAGATCATTTATTCTTCCAAGTAATTTACAATTTTACCAGTAGACTTAGCATATTCTATCTCATGTTTAGTACTTTCGCCTATATATCCATTGACATTTATAACGAAAATTTCATCTGCTAAATCTATCTTAGATAAATGCATTTTATCAAGCATTTCTTTAGTACCTTCTGTCCATACTTCATCATCACCAGAATGACCAAATAACCCTACTGATATCACAATATATCCTTCTAAAGTAAGCTTTTTCTGTACTTCAAAAAACTGCTCTTTAAAACGAGTACTTCCACATAGTGTTACTATTTTAAATCCATTTATCATTTTTAAAACTCATCATTTATTTTAGTATTCCATAGCAATCAAAGCTAGAGCGTTTGTTTTTAATTCAACTTTATCAGCATTTTGTTCCATTAATTTAAAATCTTCTTCTGTAAACTTAGATTTATCAAACGTTCTAGCAATTCCATTGCTTTTTAAGCACAATAGACCAGTATAAGCATCAAATTTACGTTTAGCTACAATATGATAACCGTTCTTTGTTTCAAAAATACATTCAAAATGCTCACCACATAACTTTTTTATAACATTTACAACACTCCAATCTTTAGTATCAACATCAAATAACCACTTTCTAGCATCTTTATCTGAAGATTCGTCTTTCATAATATTACTTTGAAGTAAATTGTTTAATATTTTTGGTGAATATTCAATTTTATCCGTTCCTATTGCACAATCTAATTGTTTATTGATATCATTACGTATAGATAACATAGATTTTGCATAAGATTTTCTATCAGTACACATATAAAGTCTACATTTATGTAATTTAACAATTTCAAGCATTTCAGGAATATAATATCCATAAAAATCACGAAGATCTTTAACAATCCAAGTTTTTATTACTTGACTTTCTTTCATTTGTAATTCTGGATGATCCTTTTTGCGTTTAATTGCAATAAAGTAATAAAAAGATTTAGTAGGATTAAATCTCATAAGTCTTTCAATGTTTGTATTATGTATACTTGTCATAACATTCCTTTCTTAAGCTAATGTATCTGGTGGAGTTGAATTATTATCTTGAATTTGAGTTGGTTTTTTATAAAATGGTCCAACTTTTTCAAGCATTTTTTTGACCGTAGAACGTATGCTTTCACTTTCTAAATCAACTACACCATCTGGTAAATCTTGTTTTCCTCTAAGCAAAATACGAGCAATAAGTTGACCTAGTTCAAAGCACATCAATTCATCAAAGCCACGAGCTGTAATAGCAGGAGTACCAATACGAATACCTGTACAATCAGAAGGTTTTAAATCACCAGAAATCATATTTTTATTACATACTATTTTATATGATTCTAAAAGACTTTCAGCTTCTTTACCTGTTAATCCTAGACCTTTCATATCAAGTAAGACCATATGATTTTCAGAACCACCTGATACAAAACGAATCTTAGATTCATCATCTATATCTTTAATACCATTTATAACAGCTTGCATATTGAGATATACTTGTTCTGCATATTCTTTAAATTCTGGTTTAAGACAATTTATAAAGCATTGTGCTTTAGCTGCAGTCATTGCTTGATTTGAACCACCTGCGTTACCAGGAAAACAAGCAGAATTAATTTTCTTTGTATATTCATCATTATTCCAAAGAATTATAGCCGAACGTGGACCAAGCAAACCTTTATGTGTAGTTGTTGTTACTACGTCAGACCAAATAGTAGGATCATACTTATCTTTCCACAGATGTGCTGCAACAAATAAGCTAAAATGAGCCATATCTGTCCAAAGAATACATTTTTGAGCTAAATCTTTTTCTTCTTCTGATGATAAAACATTAAATCGTTTAATATCTTCAATTTCTTGATTATATTCATCTACAATTTGACGTACTTTTTCAAAATCAATACGTCTTGAATATGCAGAATAACCCATGATTAAAAGTCTTGGTTTAACTTCATATAACTTTCTTTTAATTTCATCATAATCAATCAATTCGTTTACTAATTCATAATTATGATTTTCATAAAATCTACCTGAATATGTAAATTTACTCCCGTGAGTTAAATGGGCTCCTAGATTAAGATCCATAGATAATGTTCTATCACCAGGTTTACAAAAAGCATGATACACTATTGTATTTGCATGACTTCCACTAAATGGTTGTACACAAGCATATTTCACTCTAAACAATTCACAAGCTTTATCAATACAATATTGTTCAACCTTATCTACTACTTCACATCCTGCATAATGTCTATGACCAGGAAAACCTTCTGAATAATGTACAGACAAAACTGAACCTTCAATATCTAAAATATCTTGATTTGGTAAACCTTCAGAAGCAATTAAACAAATAGTATCATTTAATTTATCTGTTTCTTCTTTTATTAATTCTTGTAAATAGTTATCAATCATTATTTTCTTCCTCCATCTTAAACCATTTGTGTTCTAAAGCAAATTTACCAAAAGCAATTAGAATGGTTTGCGTTAGCATTTCTACATTATCATCGACACTGCTGAAAACAGGTAATTTCGCTTGTAAATATTCTTCTGTATATCTACTAATTAAATGATTTTTAATTAATTTAGAAATTTCTTGTCTTAAAGATTCCATTTCTTGTTCGAATTCGTTATAGTTATTCATTCGTTTCTCCTTGTTTGTTTACTTTTTCTTTATATTCCTTCCATTCTACAGGTGTATTACAACAAGAACAATCTAAATGAGAAACCCCATTTTTATCAAAATATTGATATAACATATCAACTTCTTTTTTACATTTTGGACAATAAAAGTATGTAGAGTTACATCCTTTATATCCTACGAGTATTTCATCTTCAAGTTTTATTAATTTTACGTCTGTTACTTTTAATGTCATTCTTCATTCTCCAGTGTTTTTTTACAATATTTAAACATTATCTAAAAATTTCTTTTCTGTTTGCATTCTTTCTGGAACTATTTTCCATAAATCATTCATTGCTTCCGATGTAAAACCATCTATAACTTTTACTATATGTCTTTTTGTATCTAAACAGTAAATATCACCTTTTACTTTAACAAATAATACGTCTTCATAAGTTAATCTACGTATAAAATATCCTTTTTTAAGATATATCATAGCTTCTTCAAAATCTACACTAAAGTTAAAATCTATCTTAAAATTATTGCCCCAAATAAGAGTTCGAAATAACCACCAACATAATTTAATCATTGTTTATTCCTTTCTTCTCTTAGTAATTCATCAAAACGTCCTTGTTTATTACAATTATGACAAATGAACGTTTCTTCATATTCAGGTTTAGCATTTTTAAATTTAACGTCAGTGTAATTGCATAAATTAGAAAAATAACCTATTTTATTAGAATTACAATTTGGACATTTATATTGTATATCACTTGTTTTATTAATATCTTTTGAAATAAATTTTCTTTGTAATCTATGTATAAATATTTTATTAGTCAGTTCATTTATTTCTTTACAAACATCATTGTAATCGACACTTTTACTTTTTAAACATAATGTTAAATAGTCTTGATACCGGTTAATATTGTTCTCTATTTCAAAGTGCCAACCATAAAATGGATTTAAATAGTTAAAACAAAAATCACGTATTGTACTTAAATCTTTAACAGCTAAATAAATCTCACAATGTGTTTTACCATGTCCACAACAACAAGAAATGGTTTTTATACTATCAAAAGTATTTAAAATATGTATTAAATCACATAATTCTTTATCGATATCATCATAAGGAATATTTCGTGTATCTATTTCATACCAATTAGTTATCATCATGTTTATAGTCTTCATATATCAAATATTCATTTTCTTTCATAAAATCATCAAATTCTTTATCTGTTAAAACACAATCTTCTGGTTTAACAGTAATGTGTTTAGTTTTTTCATCAGCTTTTTCTAAAGCCTTTTTGATACCTTTTACTTGTTGTAGATTCTGTAATTCTACAAGCAAATCACCAAATGACATATAGAAATCCCCTTCTAATCATCTTCAATAATATTCATATCTTTTTCTGTTAATACAAAGCTTTCACCATCACCAGGTGTAACTTGTAATACAGCATTTCTAATATATCCATCTCTACCCAATTTTTGAGGAATATCATACCACCATTTTTTAAGTTCTTCACATTGCTTTTTACCATAATCGCGTAAATCACCAAACAATGTTACCACACGCATATATTCTGTACCTTCTTCATTTCTATCTGTTATCTCTACATCAATACTACCTTCTGAACCTGTAGGCATATTTCCATTATCATTACGATTATTCCAAGTATTCGGAATAAAAATTTTATTTAAATCTATTTCATCTTTTCGGTTACTAAGCAAACCCATCTTTTTCATATCATCTATTCTAATACAACCAGCGACATGTGTCCAAACACTCATTTTTTACCTCCATAATATTCTTTACGATATTTATTCAATTCTTCCATAAAATCTTGTGTTAATTCTAACCAATCATTTATTCTTTGCTCAAGATCACATACTCTTTCATCAGCAAGACAGCTAAAAGCTCCTTCTATACGTGAAATAAAAGTATAACATTCATCTATAACTTGCTGTTCTGTTAAATTATTCAAAGAAGTCATTTCTATTTATCCTTTTCATCTAATTGAGCTTTAATATATTCTTTTCCAATTCTCAAAATATCTTTCAAATTCTTGGCTTTATCATCAATTTGCTTATCTTCAAACATATAAGGAGCTGCTATGATAAAAGCCATTTGCTTTTGAGATGGAATAAAAACGTTTAATATTACTAAAAACATTGTAAAAACAAGAGTATAGCAAAATATAATTGAAGATTTTCTTTCATTATTAATACAATTACTATAAAAAGCAGCTATTACACAACCTAAAATAAAAAATAACACGGTTAAAAGAGTTAAACCGTATTTAATATTATCTAATATAGCAAACCAGTAATAATCCATCACATATCCTTTCTTAAAAAATATTTTTATTTTATATATTTATAAACTGTTCTAAATTTATAGTTAAATACCTTTCATATTTTATCTAATTTAATTAATATAAAATAAATAACTAAAAGTAAAGCAAAAAATGATAAAATCAAAATTAGATCCAGAAACTAAAATGGAATTACTGATTAAATTAGCTTTCGGTATTCCTATTGAAAAATTAGAAAAAGAATATGACTTAACTAAAACTAAAATTATAAATTTAAGAAAAAATAATTATCTTAAATACAATGAATTTTATGAGCACTGGCGCATTTTAGAAGAAGTAGCTGTTTTAGGCTTAACACCTAAATATGAACGTGCTCTTTCTGTAGTAAAAAAGTTTTATAAATCAAAAATTAAAATTGTATCTGAAAGTTCTATATACTATAATGATAAACCATGTAGTCTTGATGATATATTAAACTTAGCAGATTATATTTTACGTAAAGACGACATAAATGATTTTAAAGAAATAACATATTTGATTAAAAACCATTATTAAAAAGAAGGCAATAAGAAATGACTGTTAAAACACAATATATTAACTTAGATGATACAGATTATGTTTCTCAACAGCAATGGGCTGAACATACACCAGGAGTATATATGAATCTTTTAG
>Ga0247611_10008103_pt1 | contig 13026 bp, 12 predicted proteins | sample 177DNAGHGhighgp2_FD_192422 | JGI IMG/M metagenome (GOLD analysis project Ga0247611, IMG submission 192422) | Sheep rumen microbial communities from Palmerston North, Manawatu-Wanganui, New Zealand - 1770 DNA GHGhigh gp2 | ecosystem: Host-associated > Mammals > Digestive system > Stomach > Rumen... | reverse complement strand
CCACCATGCAGCGCAAGGCCGAACTGGCCCGCCTTTACGCCGAGTACAAAGAAACCGACAGCCTGCTCGATTTCGAAGACCTCCTCGAAAAAACCTATCTTGTCGCCTCCCAGGATCCCGACCGTCACCGCTACAGCTGGATCCAAGTCGACGAAGTTCAAGACCTCAGCTTTCTACAGCTGGCCATCATCGACCTCTTCGCCACCGACGACGCCACCATCGTCTACCTTGGCGACGAGCAGCAAGCCATCTTCTCCTTCGTAGGAGCCAAACTCGATGCCCTTGAGGATCTCAAACGCCGCTGTGCCCCCAATCTTCACCATCTTGGCAAAAACCACCGGTCGCCTCGCTATCTCTTAGACATCTGCAACACCTATGCCGCCCGCCAGCTAGGCATCGACCCCTCCTTCCTGCCCACCACCGACGACACCCTCCAGGCCTCCCCGCCCGACCGCTGCCTTTTCCGCGCCTGCTATCACGACTTCTCCTCCCTCGCCCATAAAGAGCAAATGCGCTGCCCGTCCGACGGCTCCTACTGCACCCTTTGTACCCGCCCCGTTGCAAGCGAGTACCGCATGGCCGTCGCCCTCGCCAAACGTTATGCCGCCATGGAACCCAACGGCCGTGTAGCCATCATCGTCTCCACCAATGCCGAAGCCGACCGCCTCAGCCGCGAGTTTGGGCAGACTCCCCATTTCAAAATCTCGGGTCGCGACCTCTTCGCCACCCCCACCGTCCAGCTCCTCAGCTCCCATCTCAATGTCATTGCCAACGAAACCTGCTTCATCGCCTGGGCCCGCCTGCTCTTCCATCTGCACGTCCTGCCCGAATATGCCGCCGCCCGCAATCTCATGCGCCAGCTGCGCAGCCTTGCCATTTCGCCCACCGACCTCCTCATCTACGACCACGACACCTACCTCCAGCACTTCGTCCAAGTACTCGACAGCGAAGAGATAGTCCTTTTCGACACCGAAACCACTGGCCTCGACCTCTTCCACGACGACATCATACAAATCGCCGCAGTCAAAGTCCGCGGCGGGCAGTACGTCCCCGGCTCCGACTTCAACATCATTATCGAAACCACCAAGGAAATTCCACCCACCGTTGGCGGCCACGACAACCCCATGCTCGAAGTCTACCTCAACAGCGAGCGCTGCACCCGTGCCGAAGGCCTCGGCCGATTCCTAAAATACTGTGCCGGCCATGTCCTCGTCGGCCACAACGTCGAGTTCGACTTCCACATCCTCGACCAAAACGTCCGCCGCACCCTTGGCTTCGATCTCGGCCACCGCCAGCGTTTCGACACCCTCAAACTCATCCGCCTCGTCCAACCACGCCTGCGGGTCTACAAGCTCGAGCGCCTCCTCCAAACCCTCCACCTCCAAGGCACCAACTCCCACAACGCCATCGACGACGTCAGGGCCACCCTCTCCCTCCTTACCTATTGCCGCCAGCAGGCAGCCACCTTCCTCCCCCGCCAGCGCAAGTTTCTCGCCCAACCCGCCGTCCGCTCCATGGCCTTGCGTTTCCGCCAGGTCTACCGCCCTCTCTTCCTCCACAGCCAGCAGCGCCTCTTCGCCCAACCTTCCCCCGATACGCAGCTCCCCGCCCTCGTCGACGAACTGCAGTACCTCTACATCCGCCTCCTGGCCCAGGGGGTAGTCAAGCCCGTGTCCAAATGGCAGCATATCGTCGACTACCTCTCCGTCGATATCATCGACCCCGACCTTGCCCCCACCTTTCGCCAGCAGCTCGACCGCTATCTCGTCGAAATCAACACCCTCCGCGAGTCCGACCTCTGCGACAGCAAAAGTATGCTCCAGTTCATGCGCGAGCGCTTCTTCATCGCCACCGCCCACAAAGCCAAGGGCCTCGAATTCGAAAGCGTCATCATCTTCAACGCTGTCGAAGGCTCCTACCCCTTCCGCAACAACCTCCAAAGCGCCAACCAAGAGCGCCTCCGCGAAGACGCCCGCCGCTTCTATGTGGCCCTCTCTCGTGCCAAGAAACACCTCTGCATCACCCTCTCCGACCTCGACCGCCACGGCCTCCCTGCCAAGCCCACCCCCTTCCTCCTGTCCATCGCACCCATGTTCCAGGCCTACGCCTTCAACCCCGCCACCGGCCGCATCGAATCCCTCGTCCATCCCTAGCGGGTTCTTTTCCCCCTCTGCCTCCCTCACCGCAGCCCCACCCCCGTGTCCCCTCCATTCCATTTTTTTTGGCTTTTGAAAATTTTTTTCTAAAAAAATCTGTTTGTTTCAAATAAAGTTCTTATACTTGCACAAAATTTGATGCTCCATGAACCCACACAGAACTCACAAAAAGAACTTGATAGTCAGCTACAAAAACCTATCCGAAGAGCTCAAACAACTCTTCAAAGACACCTATCCCGAAGGATATAACGACTATCTGCAACGCTTCGACAAGCCCAATGGCGACTCCATCTTCGTTGTCCCCATGGAAACCGAGGACACCGTCTATATGGTCAAATTCGACGTCAAAATCGACACCACCATCACCGATGCCGACGACGAGAAAGACTATTACGATGAAGAAATCGAGAAGGCCGACCACGAGTTCGCCCCCCTATCCGAGGCCATCGAAAAAGAAGAAAACAAAAATCCCCATACCGGGCGCGCCATACGCCACGGCGACTACGAGGAAGCCGCCGCATCCAACAAGCGCAAAGGCTCGCTCAGCGGGCTGGGCAAAGAACTGGAAGAAGCCTTTGACAACGGCGGCTACGAAGACGACGAATACGTCAACGAAGACGCCGACGGCGACCCCGACCAAGACCCCGACGAAGACCTCGAACCCACCGACGAGGAACTCATGGACATCGACAGCGACTTCTACCTCCAGAACGCCGAAATCCCGCCCGAAGAGCTGGCCCTTATGGAAGCCGACAAAGCCGCTGCCGCCAAGCCCAAACGGGGCCGTCCCCGCAAGAATGCCGCTGCCGCCCCCGCCGTCCCCGCTGCGCCCAAGAAGAAGGGTCGTCCTCGCAAGAACCCCATCCCCGAAGAGTAGTTCCCGCACATAGTCAGTATATTTACAGCGAGAGCGGATTTTTCCCACGTCGGAAAAATCCGCTCTCCCTTTTTTCGTCGGCGTGGCATCCGCAGGCGCCGAATGCCGCGGGGCTAGGCCTGGCGCACCAGCCGGTAGGTGTCCTCGGCAATCACGCGCTCCTCATCGGTGGTCACCACCACCACCTTCACGCGCGAGTCGGGAGTGCTCAGCACGAAGTCCTCGCCCATCACCCCGTCGTTCTTGCTCATGTCGCATTCTATGCCCAGGAACTCCATATTCTCCAAAATGGGGCGGCGCATAAACCAGGCGTTCTCGCCTATGCCGCCCGTCAGCAGCAGCAGGTCGCAGCCGTTCATGGCGGCCATATAGGCCCCAATGTATTTCTTCACGCGGTAGGCAAAGGCGTCGAAGGCGTTGCTTGCGCGCACGTCCCCCGCCTGCTTGCCGGCGTAGATGTCGCGCATGTCCTGCTTGTCGCCGCTGATGCCCAGCAGGCCGCTCTTCTTGTTCAGTATGACGTTCATCTCGGCGGGCGAGAGGCGCTCCTTCTCCATCAGATAGAGAATGGCGCCCGCATCCACGTCGCCGCAGCGGCTGCCCATAATCAGGCCCTCCACCGGCGTCATGCCCAGGGTGGTGTCCACCGACTTGCCGTGGTCCACCGCGCAAATGCTGGCTCCGCTGCCCAGGTGGCAGCTGATAATCTTCAGGCCCTTCCAGTCGCGCCCGATCAGCCTGGCAGCCTTCTCGGCCACAAAACGGTGGCTGGTGCCGTGGAATCCGTAGCGCCGTATGTCGTATTTCTCGGCCAGTTCATAGGGCAGACCGTAGATGTAGGCCTTGGGAGGCATGGTGGAGTGGAAGGCGGTGTCGAAGACGGCCACCTGCGGGATGCCGGGCAGGGCCTCCTCCATGGCGCGGATGCCCGCGAGGTTGCCGGGGATATGCAGGGGGAAAACGTCCTTAATGCTTTCGATAAGGCCAATCACCTTGTCCGTCACAATGCAGCTCTCCTTGAAAATGCTGCCGCCGAACACAATGCGGTTGCCCACTGCGCCAATCTCCTTCAGGTCCTTGATAACCCCAATCTCGGAGTCCGTCAGCGCCTTCAGTACAATCTTAATGCCCGCCGTATGGTCGGCGATAGGCAGCTGCTCATAGTGCTTCTGACCCTTGAACTTGTGGGTAAACTCACCCATGGCCAGGCCAATGCGCTCCAGCACACCCTTGGCCATCACCTCGGCATCATTATCCATGTCCACCAGCTGGTACTTGATGGACGAACTTCCGCAGTTGAGAACTAAAATCTTCATATTGTGTCTTTTATTTATTTCTATCCAAACTTCAAAATGCAAAGATACGCAAATAATCTGACTCAGCAGCCCCCGCCCCTCATTTTTAACAAAAAAAACCACCTTCTCCGCCCTCCGCCCCTCACCGTCCGCTCCCAGCCGCCAGTCAGGACCTATTGCTGCCGGCCGCCATCGCCGCACCCAGAAGAAAAGCCACCCCCTCAGCACAACCTCCAGTCATGAGAAAAAACATAGAAAGTACCCCATCGCGCCGCGCCCAGCAACCTTCCTCACAAGCCTCGCCCACCCCCTGCCACGCGTACTTTCCCAGCCCAAAAGAACCAGCATCGACTCAATCACCGCCCACCCCATCGCTTCCCCCCTGGCAAAACACCTTCCAGTCACCCAAATACCGCCCAAGCCAACATGCAAAGCATTTCATCCTATCGGCGCCACATCCTCGTTACTGAATCCATGATATATAGACGAACTATACACGATCAATCGAAGAACGACCGACCCTTTAGCGAACCCGCAGCAAAATCCCCGCCACCACCCCACCAAATCAACCACCCCTCCCGTCATGCCCCGCCGCCCCGCACACCCCCGCCCGCCCTCAATGAAAATAACTAGTGCCTATGTCAAAAAAAAAGTGTATCTTTGCAAATCCAAAATGGATAATTGCTAGGAGTCTATTGGTGATTATGTTAACGGTAGAATCGATCAATAGCGCACTAGGTTGGTTTGCTTGAATACAATCATATGCAGGTGGGGTACGGCATTGTTTTTTATATAAGATGAGTCGCAATAATAATACAGATTTCGCGTTTTTGAACCGGTCATGAATAGCAGAATTCAGTATATTATAGACGAAATACAGGATCAGTATTTGTATGCTGATGATACTTATCGCCCTTGGATAATTGGTTTCAGTGGGGGAAAGGATTCTACAGTATTGTTGACATTGGTTTGGTTGGCTTTGAAGAACATAAAAGAAACCACTCCGGCCCCATTCCAATTAAGGAGGCCCATTTATGTAGTATGCAATGATACCTTGGTTGAAAATCCTATAATTTCAACATATGTAGAAGATGTGTTGGAAAAAATCAGAGTGGCAGCTCGCGAACAAGATCTTCCGATAATAGTTAGAACAACTATTCCAAGATTAGAAGACTCGTTCTGGGTAAATGTAATTGGCAAAGGCTACCCTGTCCCCAATACAGCATTCAGATGGTGTACTGAGAAATTGAAGATAAAACCCACTGCCCGTTTTATTACAGAACAGGTTGATGAGTGTGGTGAGGCGATTATCCTAATTGGAACACGTAAAGCAGAAAGTGCCACTCGCGCCCGATCAATAAAGAAGCATGAGCGGCACGGAGAACGCCTAACGCATCACACCCTATTGCAAAACACCTGGGTCTATGCCCCCATTAAAGAACTAATGCTTGAAGAAGTATGGTATATCATCAATGCCATTCCTTCACCGTGGGGATTTGACAACTCTATCTTGTTCAATATATATCTTGATGCAAGTGCTGATGATTACGAATGCCCAACCGTTGTAACCGATAAAAGTCATGGTTCCTGTGGTCAAAGTCGATTTGGATGCTGGGTATGTACTGTAGTAAAAGAAGACAAGTCAATGCGTTCTCTTATCCAGAATGGTCGCGAATGGATGCAGCCTCTTTATGATTTTAGAATGCGATTAGACAACGAACGTAATAATATCGACAATCGTATGCCCTTCCGACGTGATGGACGACGTGCCGTTAACGATATGGGAACCTATACATTCAAATATAGGGCAGACATCCTAAAAGGCCTACTAGAGGTTCAACATAAACTGCAACAACGAGACCCAAAGATTAAACTGATTTCAGATCAAGAACTCATAGCTATTCAAGTAAATTGGTATCGTGATTTTAACTTTGGGTATTCTGTTTCAGAAATATACAATTTTATATACAAAACATCTCTGAACATGGATGAGAATAGTAGAAATAAATTGGAGGCAGATCTTCTTCGTGAAGTTTGCAAAGACAATCCTGAAGAAGGAGAACTTATTGAGCAGCTTTTGATTCTACAAAAAAGCAAATCGCTTATGAAACGTCGTCGTGGTTTACCCGATGAGATAGAAATACTCTTGAAAGACTATTTAAGCAAGAAACAAAAATGATTATCAAAAGCATAGAACTCAATAACTTTCGTATTTATAAAGGAGTAAATCGGATTGAACTAACTCCCGATAAAGATCGAAATATTATTATTGTCAGTGGCCACAATGGTTTCGGCAAGACAACTTTTCTCATGTCTCTTGTCTGGTGTCTGTATGGTCGGCAAATGGAAAGTGTAGATGAGCTTTACAAGAAAGAAATAAACGAGAAAGGCGGTTATAATCGTTACATACTTGGTAGTCTCAATAAAGAAGCGCAACGTCAAGGGGAAACCCGATTCTCTGTATCTGTAACGTTTACCGATGTGGAGATACCTGATACCACATGTACAGAAATAACCATAACACGTTCATTTGATAGCGCAACCAACAATAACGATGAGTTGACGATATTAATTGATGGTCGTTATAGCGACCTCTTTTCCGACAGGCAAGAAGAGGAGTTCTTTATCCGCGACTATATTCTTCCCATAGAGATTGCCAAATTCTTCTTTTTCGATGCTGAAAAGATTGTCTCATTTGCCGAGATTAATACTCCTGAGCAACGTAAAGAGTTGAGCAAAGCTTATTCCCAAGTATTAGGCATCCATAAATATGATGAGCTAAAAAGAGAATTAGAAAAAATTCAGGACGAGTATAGAAAGGAATCCGCCCAACCGGAAGATAAAGCCAAGTTTATTGAGATTTCAGCTAATATTGAGAAGGCGGAAACTGCACTCTCGGATATTGACCAACAAGTAATCCGTTTACAAGACGAAAAGGTTCAGAAAGATTATGACTTTCAACAATTGCAAGAAAAGTTAGTACGAGAAGGTGACTTAATGAGTCTTGATCGACTGCATGAACTTGATGCCAAGCGTGAGAAGCAACAGGCAGAGATGAATGATGCACAAGAAGGATTGAAAGATTTATACAACTACATTCCATTTGGATTAGCTGGAGGTATCGTTGCCGAACTTGCAACACAACTTAAAGAGGAGAAAGCCTTCAAACAAAACAAACTACAACTTGAGGGTGTCGAAGAAAAAACTGAAGAAATCCTTAACGACTTGGACCAAGCAAGAAATAAATTTGATGGAATCATTGAAAGAAAGATACGATTATTCTATGAAACAGAAATAAAGAGGCTCATTCTTAAGCATTTCTACAATGATATTGATGCACAGAAATACAGTTCATTTGTTCCTATTCATGATTTCACCGACATTCAAACTAATGATTTTGGTGATCTGATTACCAAGATAAAAGAGTGTAAAGGCTCCTTTGAAGCCTTATATAGCCGATATTCTAAAGCAAAAGCTGAATTATTCTCAATAGAGAAAGAGCTACGTGATGCTGAGAAGAACGCAGAGAGCGATTATATTCAAGAATTACGCAAGAAAAAAGACTCACTTTACTCTGAGATAAATCATATTTCTGAAGAAATCGGGAAACTCTACTCCGACAAAGAAAGAATTAAAGAGGATATTAAAACCGATAGACAGAAAAAAGAAATACTCTCCAAAAAAATTGAAGTATCATCTAAAAACAAGGCTGTAGACGATGAGGCCACAAGGCTCATCCATACAATTCAACTATTTCTTCAGAGATTCAAAGATGAAAAGAAAAAAGCACTTGAACGAAAGCTTACCGAGAAGCTCAAATCGTTTATGCATAAATCTGACTTTGTCGATAAAGTGATTGTAGATATTCAAGGGAACGGAGAGGATGTGGATATTAACCTATATGACATCTATAATAAGAAAATCGACAAGAGCAACCTCTCTATGGGAGAAAAACAATTATTTGCATCTGCACTATTAGGAGCACTTGTTGAGGAAACAGAAATAGATTTTCCTGTATTTATAGATAGTCCCATGCAGAAACTTGATCGTCGCCATGCAGAAAACATCCTTACAAAGTTTTATCCAACCGTTTCTAAGCAGGTGGTATTCTTCCCCATTCTGGTTAAAGAGTTAACCAAAGAAGAATATATGCTTATCGAAAATCGAGTCAGTAAAACTTACCTTATCGAAAACGAGCAAGATGGGTCACATTTTACATCAGTAAACCCCTCTGAATTGTTTGAGACATATACCTTATTAAACTAACAAGAAACGCTCATGTTAATCAATATTAAGACATCTAAAGCCAATCAAGAGGTTGTTTCATTTCTGACACAGAAATTGCCTGGAAATCCCAAAGAGAATATTATCGCTCGAATCGCTTTAGGGTACTCACTGGCATCAGGTAAACGATTTACCCAAAACGAGTTTAATAAATACGATTCTGGAGGAAAGGAATACAAAGATAGCATCTTATTTGATGTGGCCAACAAGGATTTCTATGTAGCACTTATATGTCAAGCATATAGTATAAGTAAAAATAGTGACCTGATTCCGAAATATGTAAAGCTACATGTTGATCACGGGTTAGAGACAATAAACTATCTTTTTATTAATCGGCAACAATATTCTTTCTTCGACTTTCTCGTAGAAAATCTAAGTAAAGGTATCGACCTGATTGAAGATGCTCCTGTCTCACTTGACGCAGTGCGCAATCAAAACCAACATATCAGCAAAAAAACATTCTCTGGACCTATTGATATTAACGTAGGGTATAATCCCAATACACATGAGCCTATTTCCTTCTGTTTCAACAACACTAAGCTCTATAACAACCAACATATAGCTGTAGCTGGGAAATCCGGGTCTGGCAAATCTCAATTCGCATACGAATTCTTGCGACAACTTACTATTAAAACACAGGGGCAAGTCAATTTTCTCTTTCTGGATTTCAAGGGCATTTCCAAAGAAGACCGTAAAAAGATGGAAGACTTCTTTAATGTCACTCAAACCCATTGCATAAATGCACCCGAAGAGCCTTTCCCCCTCAACCCATTATCGTTTATTGATAATATCAATAAGACCAATAAGTTGATGGGTATTAATAAGTTTGTTGACATCATCGCAAAATACTCTAACCTTGGTAACGTACAGAAGCAGACGCTGAAAGATGCAGTAACAGAAGCATTCAGCCGTCAGACAAGTGGGGAATACCCATCACTCAAAGAAATTTACGATATTATTCAAGAAGGTGAACGTAAACCCGACTCCCTTACTGAGATTATGGAACATTTAAGCGAATACGACCTTTTTGCTTCTAAAGTCAATAATCCAAGTTCCTTCTTAAACAACAACTACTACTTCTCTTTATCGGGAGAATTAGATAGCACAGTACGCTTTACTTCCGTGTTCCTCATAATTAATTACATATTCAACGTGTTCTCCAACATGGGCAATACCGATGTCAACGATAATTATAGAGAAATGCGATATGTGTTAATGATTGATGAGGCTCACGACCTTTTCAGAGAAAAGAAATCGCTGGAAATATTGGAAGTGATACTAAGAAAGATGCGTTCGTATGGCGTTTCTGTTTTCCTCCTCTCGCAAGGTATTGCCGAGTACAATACAGCCAACTTCGACTTCTCTCAAGAGTGCGAAACAGCATTTTTAATGCCGATTAATGATATGGCTAATACTAAAGCGATTAATAAATTCTTAGGACTGACTCAGAAAGACGGAACAACTGCATTGCGCAATCTTGAGAAACTTGGCAATGGGCAAGCTGTATCAAATATTAAAGAATACCAAAAAACACAGGTCTTTGATGTTGTACAATATTGGAAAGAAAAATAAACGGCCATGAAAATGAAAATATTTTTTTTTACTCTTTATTATCTTATTCTTGGTACAGCAGGAATAACTGTGCCCTGGTTAGTTAATCAAAATCTTGTAACCTCTCAGGTGGCAATTGGATTCGTTACAATAGTAGTGTCCACTGTTGGTTATAATGCGACAGAAAAAGTAATGCAATTAATTGACCAGAAATCAGATAATTTTAAAAGGGATATACTAATAAATCTCTCAGCACCAGTTATTGCTCTGATTTTTACAATTTTGGTATGCAATCTGATAGATAAGAAAGCTGCAATAATTATATCAATTATTGCGTATATTTTATCATGTTGTCTTTGGTGGTTTCAAAATAGGAATAACAAACATTTTGATAGCTCCCCTTCATCAACATTGGGCGGTGATATCTAAACTTTAAAAGAAATAAGTCATGGAACTACATGCGATAAAAATAACCCAACCATTAGGGGAATTTTATATTACAAAAATAAAAGCAAAAGATTTGCTCCAGATTTCAACATCTTCTGTTTTGAGGTATGATAAAGAAGGGAAGCTGGAAGGAAACCAGCGCCCATTAAAACCGGAAAGATTGAGATTAATAGCTAATTTTATTCAATCTGAGGAAATGTGTTTTCCAACATCAATCATTGTCGCAGCAAATGTAAATGCCTCGGGCTTGATTGAAGATGAAGAAAATCGATGGTCCATTGGACATATGACAGGTGATATATATATACTTCATGTACCTGAAAATCACGTTGCATCTTCTCTCATAATAGATGGGCAACATCGCCTTAACGCTTTTACAAACACTCCTGATGATTGTAAAAACATAGAATTAGTCTGTTCTGTTTTCTTTGACTTGCCCTCTCCATATCAAGCATACCTTTTTGCAACAATTAACGGTAACCAGAAACGTGTTGATAAAAGTCTTTCATTAGAATTATTCGGTTACAGCGTTGAAGATGAGCCTCAGAACACCTGGTCGCCAGAGAAGTTAGCTGTCTATCTGACTAGAAAATTCAATTTCAAAAAAGAATCCCCTCTCTATCAAAGGATAAAATTGGCACCATTATACACAGAGATAGAAGACAAAGTTGATAAGACAAAATGGTTGCTCTCTACAGCAGCAATGGTCGAAGGAATACTGTCATTAATTTCAGCAAATCCACAACGAGACCGTGATATGTTAGCCATGAAGAAAGAATCGCTGTTAGGAGATAAAACTCGAAAAAGTTTGTCAAAGCAAAATGACAACACGGTGCTTAGAAAATACTACATAAACTGTGATGATGAAAAAATATACAATGTATTAGATTCGTTTTTCAATTCTGTGAAATCAATCCTTTGGGACAAAGCATCAGAAAAAAGTGTTATCGTAAAAACAATTGGCATCTCGGTATTATTTGATGTCCTAAAAGAGATTCTTACGAAAGATGTGAACACCGAGAATTATGATGATTATATTCATAAAATAATGAATGTGAATTATGAAGACGACTACTTTCAATATTCTGGTAATGGAAAAACTAGACTCCGAAGAATCCTAAAATATTATCTCGGTTTTATTACCGAGAAGGATCTAAAGGAGGAAGATTTTCAGTATCTTCAAAGAAATCCCCAATAATACTATTGTCTACAATTATCAAGGAGTTTAGGTATAAATATTCTGTTTTTTAAACAAATGAGGAATTCTGAATGGAATAAATATGAAGTAGCTCTTCTACTTGAAGGGTATATTCGAATTGCTAATGGTAATGCAAATAGAAAAGACGTTGCCAAAGAGATTTCAGAGAGATTGCGTCATGAAAAAAAACATGAAAGTATTACATATAGGAATATTAATGGAATTACTCTTCAATTGGGTGCAATTGAATATCTAATGACAGATGGCGCACATGGTATTTCTCATGTGAGTAATTTGTTCAAAGAAATTGTGAAACTATACAAAGAGGATTATTGTGCATATCAGAAGTTGTTATATGAAGCCAAACGACAGTTCCCTGATATTATATGAATTATTACTTTTTTTGCAATCTATAACATAATAATCGAATCAAAACTATGCTCAATATAAGAAATACTAATTGCTTTATTCCTCTTAGCAATACAAACCTATCAGACGAGGAAGTAATGGATATATATCACAAATTACGATTTGCTTATGAGCAAAGCCATCCAGACAATATGGTAGATGCAAGTGATGCTTACATTCTAACAGTCTTCCCTTTTAAGCACGGTGATAAAATACCAGATGACTATGATGTAGTTAATTATGAAACTGGAATGTTCGAAGGAAAACCAGCATTACGTAAAATAGAAGGTAAACAGGAAATCTTGGTCATAGATTGATTTGAAATTCCATAATGCTTTCCCCAAAAGAATACGCCAACTACTATCTGACAGAAAAATTGAAAGACAACCCCAACTCCCTGTATCGCAACTCCGGCTTCCTAGACATCTTCCTCGACCTGACACGAAAGAAACAATCCAAAGACGAAGAACTGGAAGAGCTATAGGTGAGAATGCATTAATATGTGATTGCGTAAATGCAGGAATGTGTAAATCATAGAACGTGTGAATATGATTTAAGAATGTGCTAATGTGTAAACGTGTGAGCCGTAGGCCGCGAATACTGCAGCAAAAGAAAAAATAATATGAGCAATGCACTATTATAAATGACTGACATTTGAAATAAAACCCATATCTTTGCACCCGGAAACAATTATTGAGATATGACACAAGATGAATTATATGATATAATCCATTCTGACGAGAGTTATCGCGTTGAACTGACAACTTCAACAGGCAATATGGATAAGTTTCAGGAAGCGATATGCGCTTT
>Ga0247611_10008102_pt1 | contig 13027 bp, 15 predicted proteins | sample 177DNAGHGhighgp2_FD_192422 | JGI IMG/M metagenome (GOLD analysis project Ga0247611, IMG submission 192422) | Sheep rumen microbial communities from Palmerston North, Manawatu-Wanganui, New Zealand - 1770 DNA GHGhigh gp2 | ecosystem: Host-associated > Mammals > Digestive system > Stomach > Rumen... | reverse complement strand
TGCGGGACACGGGAAACACCTGTACAAATCCCGTCAGAAACCTGGACAAGGGGGAAAATCTAATAATAGTAGACAAAAGCAGGAAATCTAAAATTAATGTCGAATGGGTTACTATGTAACCCAATTCACAATTTCGACTTTCCACACATGCGGAAAAGGGGGTAATTTCATGTGACACAGGTTGAACTTTTTGAACGTTATTTAAACAAGATTATTCCATCGGTTACTCCATACGATTTCAAAAACAAGAAACAGAATAGCAAGATTCAGTCGCTTTATATGCTCAACCGGACGCAACACATATTCAAGTGGGAAGGACTTCCCGACACAATTCCATCCCGCATGCTTGAATGTTATTTGCAAACAAACGGTAATGCTTGTTTCTATAAACATGAAAACAATCTATATGTATTTGTTGGGGGTTTAGGTGGTGAACCGGATGTTTATTACCGTCCCACAATTTACACAATTGCAAATCCCGCTTTGAAACTGTCTGTTAACGCTAAAATCAATGAAGATTGTGTGGTAATGCCAAATGACAGTTTTTATATGGGGTTACTCCCATTATTTTCACGTTATACAACCATGATATGTGAAAACGAATTATCCATGCAATTAAACATTATTCAATCGCGTATTATTTCCCTCATTTCGGCGGATGATGATAGAACATACAAAAGCGCAAAAGAATATATTGATAAAGTAGTGCGTGGAGAATTGGATGTTATTTCAGATTCGCAATTTTTTGAGGGGTTAAGAACTCAACCATATAATAGTGGGGCTGTTCACAGTTTAACAGATTTAATAGAGATGGAACAATACTTAAAAGCATCATTCTATAACGAATTGGGTATAAACGCAAATTATAATATGAAACGTGAATCACTGAATACAGAAGAATCACAGTTAAACCATGATGCACTATATCCATTAATTGACGATATGTTAGACAATCGGAAAAAATACATTGAAAAGGTAAATGCAATGTTCGGAACTTCTATAACAGTTGATCTGGATTCAAGTTGGAAAGACAATCAAAAAGAACTTGAAAGCGCACAGAATAACATTGGGGGTGAAAATGATGATCCGGAAAGTAACCCGACTTGAAGATGTAATTTCAAACCCCCTACAAGCTATATTTCATGCGTTGCAATCTTTTGACGTTCCATGGAAAAGTTTAAATGTAAACGTTAATTTAGATAGTGATTATAATATATGCCATTCGGGGAAAAAGATAACTTCTCCCCTTGTTGATTTTTTCATTGATTCGGAAACGGGGAAAATAGATTCTACGTCAATGACTTTACTTGCTAACATTATTTACACTAAATATGGGGTTAAATGGAATCGACAATGGGCAACAATGTCATTTGAATATGACCCGATTTCAAACTATGATATGATAGAAGAAATGACAAACGACACAACCGTTCACGAATTCGGACATAGTATAGCGGGGAATTATTCAGATAACGGTAATAACGAAAATAAAAAAGCGGGTTTTAACTCAACCGAATATCAAAAAGATACACAAAATATATCGCAAAGTAGCGGAACACAATCGAATACTGAAAGCGGGGAAAACACAGATACACGAAATTATACACTAACCCGAAAAGGAAACATAGGTGTTACCACATCTCAACAAATGATAGAATCAGAACGCAATTTATGGATGTGGAATTTTTTCGATGAAATTGTATACCCTGATGTTGACAGGGTATTAACGATTAACATGTATTAAAGGGGGATTTATGGAAATGACTTCGGGTTATACTCTTATCGATTGTCGCGGGTTGGATTTGACTTTGGAAAGTGAACAGACTATCCCGGGCATTTATGCGCAACTTCGTACTGCTATGATTGTGGGGAAACCCCTCATCGGATGCAATTGCATTTGGGGAACCGCTAAACCCCTAACACCTATTCATTTATTCGCAAGTCAACGAGGCGAAAACCTAATTGTTTGCAATTCTTCTATTCTGAATATCAATGTCACTTCTTCCGATGTGGTTACTGTTCAGAATTTGGTCACGCAGGCATAATAAATTAATTTTGAAAAGGGGTGTTTGACTTATGAAAATGGAACAGGTTTATGGAATTCTCAACAGTATCACTAACGAAATTTTGGGCGATTCGATTGTAGTTGCCGAGGATTTGTCTAATATTGTAGACGTTGGGCACGCTTATGAGGATATGGAAAACGGTTTGGATAATTTCGTGCGTGCGCTGAATGACCATATTGGGCGGGTTGTTTTCGTTGAGCGGGTTTACCGGGGACGTGTTCCCTCTGTTCTTATGGATGGTTGGGAATACGGTTCTATCATGGAAAAAATTCGCGGTTCGTTGCCGGAAGCGGTTGAAAATGAAAGTTGGCTTTTGGAAGATGGGGCTTCATATGACCCTAATATCTTTTATAAGCCTGATGTGGATGTAAAGTTTTTCAATAAACGTGTTACCTTTGAAATTGATATGTCTTTCGTTGAACGACAGGTCAAAAGTGCTTTTTCTTCTGCTATGCAGATGAATGGACTTATGTCCATGATTCGCACGAACATTGAAAACAGCATGACAATTAAGATTGATTCTCTCGTTATGCGCACTCTTAACGCGGCAATTGGTGAAACCCTCTATAATGAATATAACGCAGGTGTTTACACGGGGGGTTCCGGCGTTCGTGCTGTCAATCTGCTTTATCTTTACAACACTAACGTTAACAGCGGCACCGACATTACCGCAAGTGAAGCCCTTCACGATGAAGCGTTCATGCGGTTCGCTACAATGACCATGAAGAACTATTTTTCCCGAATGGGCGTTATTAGTAAGCTGTTCAACATTGGCAACACTGAAAAATTCACCCCTTCGGATATGCTTCACGTGGTTATGTTGGACGTTTTCAAAAATGCTGTTGAAACCTATTTGTATGATGGACTGAATCAGTTTAACACCGACCGAATTATGCTTCCCGACAATATCGAAACTATTCCTTATTGGCAGGGTTCCGGAACAGATTATGGTTGGAATTCTGTTTCCGCTATTAACATTGTTACCCCATCCGGTCATGCGGTTAACGCAAGTGGAATTCTTGCGGTTGCTTTTGACCGGGATTGTTTGGGAGTTTCCAATGTTTCCCGCCGTGTTACCACCAACTATAACCCGAAAGCAGAGTTTTGGTCTGAATTCCATAAATTTGACGCGGGATATTTTCTTGACACGGATGAAAACTGCGTGGTTTTCTTTGTGGCATAATTTCCGCACGTGCGGAAATGGGGGTTAATCTAAGGGTTAACCCCCTTAATTAAGGGGTGATATTGTGGCTGTTATAGACATGTCGGGGAAGTGGAATATTAGAATAAAAGGTTTAATTTTAAATGGTAAAACATTTCCTGTTATAGAACTATATTTTAATTTAGGTTATAGTCCAAATGTTAATGATCGATTGTATTTTGGAACTATACAAAATTTCAGTCAAGATTTACAAATAAGGATGAATACTATTGGGAGTGATTATTATTTTATATGTGCATCCGCAACGCGTACACCAACCGATTTAACACTTGAAAATGTTTCTATTGTGGACAATGAAAAAGATATAAGTTTATCACAAACCGTTAGAGATACAGGTTATAGCATTGAGACTACATTAGAACTTCGTAACGGTGCAGGATATTTTATAGCATATATGTTTAATACTGAGGTTATCGGCGGGGGCACAATTTTTGAAACATTTAGTCCTTGTATTATATTACATGATGAATTTTCAGACCGAATATTATTAATTAGTGGAGGCGGGGGAGCGTCCTTTTTTAATAATGATGCAGGATTTAACACTATAATAAGTCCGGTAGAAGGTGTATCTGCTACTAACATATTTCCGGTTCCATCTACGTCTCCATCTGATGCAAACCCTGCTATTATGGGTTTTATTGGAAATGCTTTAATTCCTATTAATCCATCTGATTCAGACCCATATAATCCGAATGGACAACCTGCCGGGGGTGGTGGTGAAGAACAAAATTCAGATGAAATGCAAGATGAAACACTTCCGACAATATCGGCGGCAGATACCGGATTTGTTACTTTGTATAAACCTTCAATTAGTCAAATGAACGCATTAGCTAACTATATGTGGGGAACATTAGATTTAGAGGTATTTAAAAAGATATTCGCTAACCCGATGGACGTTATTTTGGGATTATCCATTTTACCGGGAATTGTTCCGTCTGGTGGTTCGTCTACTGTTAAGGTTGGTAATATAGATACTGGTATTAGTATGACCAAAGTTGGGAATCAATATGTTAAATTCAATTGTGGTTCGGTTACCGTTAAGAAAAAATGGGGGGCTTTTTTGGACTACTCCCCCTATACAAAAGCGTTTATTTATTTGCCCTTTATAGGGGTACAACCTATAGACGCGGATGAAATAATGGGGAAAACTGTTTCTGTTTCTTATAATATAGACGTTCTTTCGGGAGGGTGTTGCGCTTTTATCAAAGTTGATAACACGACACTATACAGTTATATTGGTCAGTGTGCTTGTAGTGTTCCGGTAACTGGTCGGGACTGGTCTACAATGATAAATGGGGTGTTGGGAGCGGTTTCAAGCGTGACCGGAACCATCGGGAATATTGCAAGCGGAAATATAGCGGGAACTATTTCGGGCGTGGCTTCTGTTGCTCAAAATGTGATAGGGGCGAAACCGTCTTATCAACGTTCGGGAAGTATGGGCGGTATGGGTGGTATGATGGGTATTAAAACCCCATATATCATTATCGAAAGACCTGTACAAGCGGTTCCCGGTTATCAAAATCAAATCATAGGTTATCCATCATTTATAACAAGACTGATAGGAGATTTTAAAGGTTATACTGAAATTGAACAATGCCATCTGGAAAACATACCATGTACCAAAGATGAATTGAATGAAATTGAATCAATATTGAAAAGTGGGGTGATTCTGTAATGTTTAATATATATCTTTATCAGAACTTATCAGAGAATAACCGAATGGATAAAAACTTAAATCCCCCGGTAACATTTCAAGGTAACTTGAAGGAATTTACATCAGTTATAGACCCAATTATAACTATAGAATCACCTGTTAATGTGGTTTGTTTATATAACTATGTTTTCATTCCTGATTTTAACCGATACTATTTTATTACTAATGTCATGGCAATTACTGATACACTAACTGAAATTACCTTGCATGTAGATGTGTTAATGAGTTTCAAGGACTACATTAAAACAAACCTTGCAACGACACGGCGACAGGAAAACGACTGGAATTTGTATTTAAATGACGGTTCGTTTAGAACTTATCAGTATAAAACCGTTGGGACATATAAATTCTCTAATGGTTTCCCGAAAGATAATGATTTAGTTATGGCAATTGCGGGACGTTCCAACATTGATTAAGGGGGGCATATAATAATGAAAGTTTCTCAATTCGCAAAATTTGCGAATGATGCAACTAATCAAGTATTAGGTGTTACGGGTTTGCAATTAGAAAACCTACAATCCATGTTTAGCTATCCAAACGCGATTGATGTTTTAAACCCTGTTACCGTAAACGGGGATGTTATAGCATTTGACAATGGCGCTCCCATATATGCGAAACGACTTTTAATTAACATTGATTCTCCATCAACAGGCGGTAAACTAATTAGATGTGGTAAAAATATGGCACAATTTCCCCCGCTTGACGCAACTTCCCGCTATGGGGTTAACGCTCAAATCACGTCAGATGGTAAACTTAAAATTTATGGAACCGCTACAAATAACGCAAGCACTTTTTATAACACGTCAAGATTAGAAGATTATGACACCATGCCTTTAGGCGAATTTCCTGCGGGAACATATTCAATAATAGCAAGAGGGTTTATAGGTTCCGTTGTTGACGATAGAATTACGGCGACAGTAAAAACCAAAAGCGGAACTTCAATAATTAATACACGAATTTCCGGTGATGGTGTAAACATTGATGATGGTTCCGGTAGAAAAATCACTTTTACATCAGATGAACCATTTAAAATTTTTGTATGGGTTTATGTTAAAAGTGGCAGTGTTGTAAATTCAACAGTTGAATTACAATTGGAATATGGCGAAACGTTAGGAAATTGGGAACCGTACAAATATATTGAAATAAATTACGATTGGGAAAGCATAGCGGGGACCGTAAACAATGGTGTTTTGGATGTGCTCAATGGTACGCTAACAAGTGGAGATAACATATACAATTTAACCCCTCATAATGTTTTAATGTTGGATGGTGACAATACCCTATACAGTGATATTGGTTCAATTGAACTTGAATATAATAAAAAGGATAAAGGGGGTTATATGAATGGATAATTTAGAACTATTTGCCCAAATAAAGGATTTTATAACTACGATTGGATTTCCTATCGTATGTGTAGTTTTCATGTGGAAAAAAATTACTGAATCAGACGAAAAACAATCTAACTTGTTAACCGAACTAACTAAAGCAATAACCGAATTAACAGCATATATTAAGGGAAGTGGAAAATATGGCGGTTAAAATCGGTTCGGCACGTATAGACGAAAATAAACACGCTAAAGGCGGTAAAGCGGGTGACCAAACAGGAATTGAAGTATCAACACAAAATTGGTATAAACATTCTAAAGGTTGGCGGGTTTTTCGTGCGAAAAATCCCGCTTTAGCTGATTTAATAGCGGATGATATGGAATATGCTTGTTTAAATCCAAATATTGGATATGATCAAAACCAACGCGATACACTATATAAAATAGCAAAGAAATGTGGGTTTAACTGTAAAAAAGTTAATACGAAATGTGAAACCGATTGTTCAGAATTAGTACGGGTTTGTTGCGCATATGCTGGAATAATGTTACCCAATTTCAGAACTTCTAATGAATCATCTGTTTTACTCAATAGCGGTTATTTTCTTGAAATGAAGGGTAAACAATTTACAGATTATAGCGACTATCTTTTACGTGGTGATATTTTAGTAACGAAAACGCAAGGGCATACGGTTATTGTATTAGATAACGGTTCTAAAGTTGGTACAGTTGAACAGGGAAAAATACTTGTGACAAGTAGAAGTGTAAACATTAGAAGTGAACCGAAAACCGGAACAAATAACGTTATAGGTGTGGCATATAAAGGAGATGAATTTCCGTTTGTGGGAATAGCTTCTAACAATTCATGGTATAAAACTTTATACAAGGACAAAACCGCATATATAACCCGCAAATATACCGAATTTATTCCCGAATAAAGAAACACCCCCATACGGGGGTGTTTTTATTTTCCGCACGTGCGGAAGTCATATATCTGTTTTTCTACACCATAACAAATAATTTCGCATTATTTCACCCACATCATTTGAAGAATAAAACACTTTATCTTTTATGAAGTATTCAAAAATGTTTCTTGTGATTTTATTTCGCGGTTCGTTTATTCTCCTATTCCAATTGGGTAAAGAAGAAAATTCCGGTGTAAATATAATAACGTGTGTTTTATCGTATTCGTTTAAAGGTGTGGTTTTCGGATGAACATATATAAAAGTATTATCATCAACTTTTACGATTTCACAATGTAACCATTCTGACGAATAGTTTACATAAAAATGTAGTATAACATCTTTGGGTTTATATTTAATGGGTAAATGTGGATATATATTTATTTCCCATTCTCCCCCCGTTATCATTGCTAATTTGGGATTATCAAAAGCGAAATAATAATTATTGGGTTTCCCGTGTTCATTTGGTTTACAATATTCGACGGCAACGGTTAATTTACTATCCCCATAGCGGTAAACATCTATGTCCCCTTGCTTCATGTTTTTAAAATGCTTTAAACCCATTTCATCAACATAGGGACACGCATATTTATTTATTGTATTCCCCAACATAAATATTTTCACGTTATCGCGTTGTCTAATTATGGTGGATATTACATTTTGAAAAATAGTAAATTCATCTGTTAGGTATAAATTTCGGGTTATAAATTCATCGAATATTATAACATCAATATTGGGATATGATGTTGACTTATCATGTTCCGCACTATTTAACGCAAAACCATAGGCGAATGGTGTTTCGTCTTTTACACGTTCACCATTTTCTAAATACTTGCATAAATACCAACATGAACGATAATAATAAACGTTTGTCCAAATCCCTTTAGTTAATTTCGATATTTCGCCATTAGCAACTAATCCATCAAACATTACAACTCCGCGTTGTCCTATAAAATCTTCTCTAAACCGTCTAATAATGGCGGTTTGTTTCTGTTTTTTCACATATTGTTCTAACCCATATTTTAAACATGAGTATGTTTTACCATTAGAACGTTCACCGATAATTATATTATATTGTGCATCTTTTGAAAGAATATTCTTTAAACTATAAAACACACTTTTTTTCAAAATACTCATTCAACTATCTCTCCTTCTTTAATGTCATTTATGAATCGCAAAAAATCCCCCGCTAACCCTAACGTATATGGAGCGGGTTCTAAGTGAATAGAAGCGGGTGAAAAATATTCGTTTTCATTTCCGTATAAATCGGTGATTTTCCCGCTTCTTATTTCGTCAACATATGTATGAATTAATCTACCGCTATATTTTGATGGAATAATTAAACCATCTTCAAAGTTATTAAATATATCGTTTCCGAATGTTTCAAGCATATATTTTAACCCTGTTTTTTTTCCCATACCTGCTACTGTTATTCCATATTCACCATTGAAATATTCATATAAATAACGTTTCGCTCCTAAAGTTTTAAACCGTTTATATTTCGCGTCAACCTCAAACGCTCCTAATAATTTATGTATTCCCTTTTTATTTTTAGGGTTACACATTTCAAAATCTATACCGTGGGATTTACATGCACATTGAAGTTTATATTTTACTGATTCATTATAATCATCAAACCATGCTTTATGAATATCGTAGTTAATACATTTTTCCGAATCAGTATCAGAATATCTATGGTCATTTCCACATTCAATAATTGCACACCATATATTATAACGTGCATATGCTGTCACAAATACACCCCAAGGATAATACAAAAAACGATTATACGATTTATTATAAATTTCTATGGCGTTTTCTAATTCGGGTTCTATAGCTTCACACCATTCATTTTCATATGGATATAATGGGCGAATCGGTGATGTGACAGTCATACCGTAGAATGAGTTTTGATTTTCTTTTATTACCGCGTATTCCACTTCTTTCCCCTCAACATCTTTTAATTCGGTTTTCTGTTGATATAATGTCAATAACGCTTTTACAAATGGTGTAGGTAAATAATCACGTTCAAAATAAATAAAATTAGATACATGGAATTCTTTTTCGTTTTTTCCTTCCCCGAATTTATACATATATTCTATTATTTGATAGTCAACATTCGTGATTGTAGTCTTTAAATAATCGGCGGAAACTACACGCCCATTAGCTAATTGTTTTTTTCCGTGTATTTCACATTTAGAAGCAGATAAATAAAAATCATACCAAAAACGGGGGCGAATATTTATAAATTCTATTGTGAAAATACAACAATAATTATTTATATAATAATTGAATTGTTCAACGGTTTCTATAGTTACTTCTTTCGGAGAACTCATAGGGTATTTTTCCATAACCATAACCGCCGGATATGATGAAGTAATATCTAACGATACCACATTATTTATTATATCTCCCACGTATTCAGAATTTGCATGTGTATAACCACCTTGAAACGCAGATTTACATAACATAAATTGTTCGGGAGATAGTTTCATTTCGTGTATCATATCCCTATAATTTTTATTTTTAAAACATTCGGTTCGGCAATATTTGCGGACAAAACCCGTTTTAGTTAACGGTAAATTATTTATACCGTTTTCCCTGTCGATTAATTCATCTATATAGGCGCAAACCACTTTTGCATCATTTATACAATACATTAATTCATCGTGGGTTAATGGGGTTTGTGTGTGTCGGATTTGTCTATAATCCAAATCACCCTTTAATTTTTGCACATGGTGAAATGTCAAATTTTGACCTATTTTCTCAAGGGAATAACCCGACAATTTATAACTACATCTGAATTCAATACCATCTATTGTTAATGCGTATAATGGGTCATATTTACCCATAGAGAATACTTTTTCCCATTCGTGATATTTTCTTATGAATTGAAAATCAAAGGGGAGATTGTGAACATATATAATTATTCGTCTATTTCCGCACGTGCGGAAATTGTATACTAAACGATTATAAGTTTCTACCCATTCTTGCATGGTTCGACCGACTATAACTAAACCCGCTACACCTAACATCCAAATATACACAATAGCGGTTTTCTGATTATTTGCATCATAAAATGACGTTGTTTCCGTGTCAAACGAAACAGGAACATTTAAATATTTTACTTTTCCCTCATGAGTATATGACGATATATCTTTCACTTTATCGCAAATCATATCTATATCAATTGGTTTATATGGTGTATTGTCGTCTATCCATTCTTTAGGTATAAACATGTAAATACCCCCATTCGGTTATCTTCTAAATCTATTCGGTATATCTCTATCTATCTTTTGTCCTAATGGTCTTTGGGTTGAATTATATCTTTCCTGTTCCTGTTCATACTGATTCTGTAAATATGATAAAGTCATATTCATAACTTCATCATAGTTTCTCACCGTGTTACCGCTATACATAAATTCGGCTATTTTTGACGCAATTTTGTATTTTTCTTTTCCTTGCATTAATATTGGATCGGTTCGGGATAGAATATCATATAATGCAAAGGCGTTTCCCATCATGGCATTAGAATATTTAATATCTGTTCCCGGTAAATAGATACCCTTCATTTCGTTAAATGCCTTTTCAACACCTTTTAATACTTTATTCCAACCTTTTACCGTTGATGTGGGGGATTTTAAAAATGAACGTGCGCGGAAAAATTCGGATATTAAGGTTTCGCCCTCTTTTCCCCTAACCGATATTTTGCCCCCACTCATTTTAATGTTAATCAATGCGGGTGTATTACTTCCGCGTTTTTCCAATGCCCTAATACGTTTATTTGCCGCGCTTGCTAATCGTGAAACTAATTCACGCTGTTCAGTTGGGGAATATCTTTGGAAATCATCAATCGACATTCTCATTATATCTCTTATTGATTTACCGCTTGAAACACGTTTCCGACTTGCCATTAATTAACCCCCCCTCTAATCCATGGTTTATATACCATAGTAAAATTATGGCATTATTTACTCTACCATTTTCAAAAGCGGATATGGATTTGACGGTATATCCGGTTTCGTTAGCTACTTCATATTGTCTCACGTTTAACGATTTGCGTAAACTTCTACATTTTTGACCTAATATTTTTAAGTCGATCAAACAATCACCCCCCCAATAATAAAACAGGGTTGGGGGATTATCCCCAACCCTTAAAAGGTCTATCATACATTGTAGTCGTCCAAAGAATGGTCGATGAACGGTTCCCCGCTTTCCCATTTGGAAACCCAAAGCGTTTTGCGGGTTTTAATTTCCCCCGTGTTATTGTCGGTGTACTTAGTTGCGGAAACATTAGCATCATTCTTATCAATGATGATGTTTCGGGGGCAGGAATCCGGTTTGGGAATCGTGTTGCCGTCTATGTCCCTAAACGCTACACGCATGGTTTCCGTGGTTCCGTCTTTCTTCTCAAGAGTGGTCAGAAACTGATAGAAGGTTTTTCCTTCTTTGGTAGTGCGCTTCTTAGCGAAAATTGCAATCTGCATTATAAATCCCCCTTAATCGTGATATTTTTCGTAGTCCTTACGTGTAACCTTAATTATGAAACCACTGTCAAGCATGCGATTAGCAGATGTTACACAATCTTTCGCCCCATATCGGCATGCTAATATAGAAGCGATTGTATAAACATCATCGGTTATAATCCATCCCCCTGCCACATTTACACCCCCTTTAATAAATAATTATGTGATGTGGGGGAATTAATCCCCCACGTATCACCAGTTGTAAATCTGCTCCACATCATCCCGAAAAACCTTGAAACCGCGCTTTCTCAATTCTGCTATAAGAATATCAGACGAAAGATTATCAAAATTTTCGGGACGCTCAATACCAACGGTAACGGGTTCAGATTGCACGGGTTTAGCCTGTTCCGGTTCGGATTGCGCGGGATTAACCTGTTCCGGTTCGGGTTGTGCGGGTTCATCATCTGACACGTTAAGTGCCTTTTGTGCTTTCACTAAATCGCGAATTTGGTTAGCTGTCATGGACGGGGACAGAGAACCATTGGAAACAAGGTCTACCACATGTTCACGTCCCAACGTGGAAAAAAGGGAAATCTGTCGGGTTGTGAAGTCAATCAAGGGGGCGTCCTGCTTTTCCTTATCGGCAGGGGGGAGAAGGTTAGAACAGTGTCCAATAACCTTGCCGGACTGATTGAGAATCGGTCGGGTGTAGTCCTTGCCAATGGTAATAAGTGCATAGGCGGTTGACTTCTTAATACCGAAAGTCTTTTCGGCATACTCTGCACATGAGGCGAAACCATCATCCGCGAACAGCTTCTTGACTTCTACCTCTGCAAGGATTGAAGCAATGGAAAACTGACGGGACTTTATGTCATTGTCACATGACATAATGGTGATTGTCGCTTTCTCAAGAGATTTGTTGACGAACTTCGGACGGTTGGTGATGATGCTGATTTCCTGCATGGTGTAGACCTCCTTCTATGTGGTTGTTATGGTGTTTCCGCACGTGCGGAAAAGGAAATCGGGAAACCGTAGGTATTAACACCACGGTGTTAACACCATGGTGTTAATATTCGACAGGTAACATCCAAATTCCTGCATAGTTTAGAAAATTTACATAAATTTGTATAGATTGCACAAGTAAAGGGGCGTTAATAGGGGTTATTATTGTACAGATTGCACAAATGGGTTAACATGTTCTTAATATTTCATAACCCTCTTGAGATTTTCCCCCTTGTCCAGGTTTCTGACGGGATTTGTACAGGTGTTTCCCGT
>Ga0247611_10008101_pt1 | contig 13028 bp, 16 predicted proteins | sample 177DNAGHGhighgp2_FD_192422 | JGI IMG/M metagenome (GOLD analysis project Ga0247611, IMG submission 192422) | Sheep rumen microbial communities from Palmerston North, Manawatu-Wanganui, New Zealand - 1770 DNA GHGhigh gp2 | ecosystem: Host-associated > Mammals > Digestive system > Stomach > Rumen... | reverse complement strand
GATAATTGATGACTCCGTCGGGAATGGACTCCTGGTTTTCTACGTCTGTATGCTTCATGGTCAGCACGCAGCTATGTTGTGGATTCGTCTGAGTCATGCGTTGAGCGATGTACACAGCGTCCTGGTTCTTCAGTGACTTGCTGATAAGAAGCAGCTTGGAGTTCTTAAGGGTCATATCTGAAATTGAGTTGGCCTGATATGGGGTGATGGCTCGGCCTAATCCGCAGTTCGTTCCGTATAAGAGAGCTGCAAAAGCGGCAGAGGAATGGGATCCTCCGTGGCCCATCGCAATGAGAGGACGTTCTGGGTTGCTGAACAGGAACTGTCGAAGTGGCTCAACGTCTGTCAGTTCTGCTTGCTCCAGATACTTACGGGTGTCTTTCAGTAACTCGCTCATCAGCGGCTTTCCGCCCCGAGCTTTTGGCTTCTGTGGGATGTTTTTGTTTACTGTCATGTTGATAAAAAATTGATTATTTACCATATTAGTACATCAAATAGCCAATTTCTAACAACTAATTATACATATAATAACTAATTGTTGGAAAATAATTAATTTGTATCTTTGCCACAAAAACATAATATGACTTACTTGGATAGTTTTATACTGCCACCAGAAAACAGACAGGTATACCCATACAAACAAATGTATGAGAAAGGATTGGAGATGATAGAATTTGCCCCAATTACTATCTTCTATGGCAGTAATGGGTCTGGGAAATCAACTCTATTGAATATTATTGCAAGCAAGATCGGAATAAACAATAAGACTTTAGGAAACACAAGCGAGTACTTTGATGGGTTTGTGAGGAAATGTACTGATGCGTCCATGAATATTCCAGAAGACAGCATGTTTATACGAAGCGAAGATATTATGGAATTGATTGCTGGTCGTAGAAAGAAGAACGCATCTATAGACAAGACAGTCAAAGGCTGGTTTGCAAAAGGATCTGATAAATCTTCTAAGGGGACTTTGGAAGAGCAAATGTATATTCAGGATGAATTTGAGAATATCTATGAAAATGGAGCAGTTACAATGAATGACTCGTTCTATAATGTGGTGAAAAGTAAACTGTTTGAAAAGAACGATGAAGAATCAAATGGTGAAACTGCCATTGATTATTTCAAAGACCGATTATTCTCTGACAACCTTTATTTCTTGGATGAACCGGAAAACTCGATGTCTCCAGCGCTCCAACAGGAATTATCAAACTATATTTGCCTTTTAGCTTACCGTTTGAACAGTCAGTTCGTGATAGCTACCCATTCCCCGTTTATGTTGTCAATGCAAGGGGCACGAATCTATGATTTGGATTCTCATCCATCAGTGACAAAAGAATGGTGGCAATTAGACAATATGAAAGTTTATTATAAACTCTTTGAAAGGTTCAGTAAAAAATTTAATCCAGATAGCATCAGTACACAAATATGAGTAAAAGCAAATTGAGAAATAAATGGATGAGGAAGCAGTATGCGAAAGGATGTTGGTCATACATGCGTAGGAATATGCAAAACCCTAATCACAACCCTCATCGACTTGACGAGGTGCCAAAGAATTGCCCTTCACGCTATATAACAACCCATTGTAGCGCCGATGTGGGATGGCTTCAAGAGTCTACTTCTTTTGGAGGACACAGCATACCCACAGGTGGACACCGAAGAGTGAGTGGATTGGTTCGAGCCTGTGTAAAAGAAGAAGTGAGAAAGCAAATAGAAATAGAATTAAATGATAGGTAATACAAAGGCTTTTTGTTTGATTGGTAAAGGTGTAGTCTTGCCAGATAAGGTAAGAGTGTATCATCGCTTATGGGGGAAATTAGCTCCAGCTAAGATTAGGCTTAACTGGAATGATGATGACTCTGTGCCATTTATCTATTATCTTGATCAGAAAGGTCGAATACAATTCGGCTCTTCTGATGAAAGATATCCTGACCTTCTGAATAAAATTGAACGAAGTCGTTTCGATTATCCGCACATTTGGTTAAGTGGAAGATTATGGTCAAAACGAAAAATAATTGTTTTCGACCAGTTCAGTGAGAGTAATAAGGATGAGAAATATGTATTATTTCATGAATTTTTAGAAATCTCTGGGCATTATATCGAAGGCATTAAAGAGTATAAACTTGTTTTTCCCAAAAAAGGAAACAAGGGAGTCGTGTATATGAATTCTGTATTTGAGGTATATGAAAGGTGCCTAAATGAATCTATGCATAATTATATGATGATGCATTCACCAGTAGGTGGGTGGAAGAGCATGATTACCGGCTTATCGGCTATAGATAAGATTATTGGTGAATTGAAGAAATCAGAACTCGTAGTTGTTGCTGGTCGTCCCAGCATGGGCAAAACATCACTACTTGTTTCGATTACAAACAATCTTTTAACTCGAGTCCCTATTGCGTTTTTCTCGTTGGAAATGTCTGGAGTAAAACTTGTCGACCGTGTTATGTCTAATGCATGTCGTTTTCGCGTTGGCACGATAACAAATGGTCAATTATCAAACCATGAATGGGATGAATTAGATAATAGAATCAAAGAGATTTTGACATCACAGCTGTATATTGATGATAGTCCAGAACTGTCATTAGATGAATTGGAGTCCAAGATAAACAAGTTTGTAGAGGATCATGGTGTAAAAATTGTGATGATTGATTCTATTCAGCTGATTAATAGTGGCTCAAATAGTCAAATGGAGAATCTTGCCAAGTGCCTAGAGCGCTTAAAAGAATTGGCAAAGCGCTTGAATATCGCTATAATGGTTGTGAGTTGTCTGTATCAAGGAAATAAAGTTTTTTATAGTTTTCCAAAGTTTTCTCATCATCGAGAGTATCAGACAATACGTCAGTTTTCAGACTGGTCTTTCTATATTTATCGGACTGACAAATATCTATCGCGTATATTTAGTCAGACCGACAATGCTGTTAGTATCGGTCATGTAGAAATAGTGAACCATAATACTAATAAATCGGGACTTGCTGTTCTGGAATATGACAAAAGGTGTATGCGGTTCAGTAATCATTCTAGGGATAATAACCAGAGTTAACTATGCCGAAGATTGAGCGTTGGATAATAGATAAGGTTCTTGATGCTACGAACATCGTTGATGTAATAGGCGATTTTGTGAAGCTTCGGAAGGCCGGTGTGAATTACACTGGCTGTTGTCCGTTCCATGATGATCACCATGATGGAAACTTTATAGTACGACCAGAAGGTGTCAAGACTGGAGGAGGAACATACAGATGCTTTGTCTGTGATGCAAAAGGTGGTGCAGTTCAATTTCTGATGAATCATGAGCATATGACCTTTCCCGATGCTATCCGTTGGCTCGGGAAAAAGTACAATATAGATGTTGATGATGTCCCAATGAACCATACACCAACACCTCCTCGCCCAAAACCTGAGCCACTACCTACGTTATCAATACCTCGCGATGTCGTTGCTATGTATATGCGCAACACGAAAAAAGATCGTTTTTGCTGCTGGATACGTCAATTGCCTTGGAGAACAAAGGAAGAACGAGACCGCATAGAGCATGTATTATGGCTGTATTGTGTTGGCCATAGACGAGATGGTCGGGTGATTTTCTGGCAAATAGATGAAAACGGGATTGTTAGAAGCGGCAAAATTATGAAGTATTTGCCCGACGGGCATAGAGATAAAAAACGTAATCCTGGGTGGATGCACAACCAAAAGTATATTCGCGAACGTATAGATTTCGAACATAGCGAATTCCGCTCGACTCTGTTTGGTATGCATCTTGTGACCAAATACCCTCATGCTACTATTCATCTGGTGGAGAGCGAGAAGACAGCGTTGATATGTGCCATTCATTTCGGCAACATCGAGCAAGATCTGTTTGTTGCATGTGGAGGCTTGAAGAATCTGAGAGCAGAAGCTATACACTCGCTTATTGAAATGAGACGCGACATCCATTTGTGGCCTGATAAAGATGGTATAGAAGAGTGGAGAAAGCTCTGTGACAAGTTCAACTACGCTCGCATGAAGCTTTATACGGACTATATAGATCAAAACTGGTGTGTGCAGGATGGCCCAAAGGCCGATGCTGCAGATATAATAATACGCAAAATGATACTTTTTAACCAATAAACAAATTGAATATGGCATTATTGAAAGAAGATGGTAGTTTGGATGTTGAACATATTAATAAATTACCACTAGAAGAATATATGGATACAATTGGCGATTTATCTGAAGAACAATACGAAGAATATCTTTCTAAATTACCTATCAATGAATCCAACGAACCAATTAGAGTTATAAAAGTTGACAGACCAATGGGAGTAAATGCTGATGATGTTATTAATAAAATTAAAGATTTGTGGTGTCCCTAAAAAATGTAGGATAGTATTTAAATAGAATAGTTATGCCAGACAAAAAGCAAACGATAATCTATCTGCATGGTTTTGGATCGAGTGGGCAGAGTGGGACTGTGAAGCATCTTAGGAAGAAGCTACCCAATTATAACGTACTTGCTCCAGATATTCCAGTGAATCCTTCTGAGGCTCTTCCTTTCCTAAAGAAGTTTTGTGAAGAGAATTGTCCCAATCTGATTATTGGAACAAGTATGGGGGCTATGTACGCCATGCAGATGTACAATTATATGAGCCTCTGTGTGAATCCGGCTTTAAGGATGTCAGAACTGACAGATATCCTTAAACCTGGTACATTCAAGTATTTCCAACCTACGCAGGCAGGAGATACGCATTTTACAATCACGGAAGACACCATACAGCAATTCCGTGAAATGGAAGCTCATATGTTTGATGGTGTTAATCAAATGAACCGAGCGTTTTGCTGGGGATTCTTTGGTGATGAAGATACTACTGTGAATTGTCGCGAAGAATTTGAGCAGCATTTTGGTCCCAATGTTCAGGCGTTTCATGGTGGACATCGCATGAATAATCGCATTATTGATGAGGTTATTCTGCCATTTGTTGAAAACCTACTGGAGTGCAAAAAAAGTCGGTATAAAAAAGGAGATTGGGTAAAATTCATTTCCGAAGAGCCCAGTATATATCTTAGTAGGTATGCTTATGGTGATTTGAAAATAGAAAAAGAAAAACATATTGGTGTGATTAAGGATGTACAATGTGTTTTTATGAAGTGGTACTTATATACAATAAAAACCTTCCCAGTAGAGTGGCTATGTTTTGTTGATGAAAAAGAAATTGTAGAGAAACTATCTGATGAGCAGATTGAAGCAGAAAAAAAGAAAAATAAGATAATATGATATATGAAGAGCTGTATACAGATGAGTGGGGCGTGACCTATAGTAATTATGGGCGTGTATTGATGGAGGTTAATCCCCAACTGTTTACCTGTGAAGAATATTCGATTCCTGAAGGAGTTGAAGTGCTGGAAGGTGATTTCTTCTTCAAAAACGCGAAACTGCGCAAGATTACTTTACCCGGCACTTTGCGAAAGATGGACGCGAATGCCTTTATCCATTGTCCATTGGAGAACCTTGAACTCCCTGAGGGTTTAACAGAAGTTCCGGAATTTATGTGTGAGTGCTGTAGAACTCTGAAGAAAGTTGTTTTGCCATCTACAATAAAGAAAATTTTGACGGGGGCTTTTAATGGTTGTCGCTCTCTTGAAGAGGTCAACTTGCCTGAGGGTATAGAGTTTATTGATGAGAGCACATTCCGTCTTTGTGAAAGTTTGAAGCAAGTGAACCTACCATCAAAACTTGAAATCATCAGAGCAGAACTATTCTATGGTAGTGGTATAGAATCCATAGAGATTCATCATAACATCAAGGAGATTGGCTATTGGGCTTTCTGGGGGTGTAAACAGCTCAAGTGCTTGGCAATTCCAGAAAGTGTGAAGCGCATAGGATATGGAATTACTTCTGCACACGAAGGTTTTGAAGGAATAGATTGTCATGCGAAGGGGTTTCATGTGGAAAACGAAGCTTTGATAGATGATGAAAACCTGGAGTTGCTTTGCTGCTGGACGCAGCAAAAGCATTACGTCGTGCCTGAGTGTGTCAGACGGATCGCCGACATTAGTGGAAATGAGTTTGTTAAAACCATTACTGTAAAGCAACCTGTTGAATTAACCACTTATGAATCATTCGCCTCTGACATCAATCTCATGCGAGTTGATTTTCAAGGAGGAGTTACAGGTATAACAGAACATACGTTTTGGAATTGCCGGAAAATAAAGTAACATAAATGGGGTAATATAATATGAACGAGCATTTATTCACGGCAGAACAATTAAACAAGTTGGTTCTCGGTAAAATGTCTAAAGAAGCGACTTGTGATCAGATTTTCAAAGCAGAAGATGGGAAAAAGGGACTCTGTGATTGTAGTGGAAAACTATTGGTTCCAGCATTATTTGATGATATTCCTGAGAGATATACTCAACTTAACCGTGGGAACTATATACCAGTTGTAAGGAGTGGGAAGTACTATCTTTATGATATATGTCGCCATATTCTTTCATCAAAAGCTTATGATAACATCTTTCGTTACATCTGTGAAGATGAATGTTTTGTTGTTGTTAATAATGGGAAGGTTGGTCTATTGAATAGACGATTAGAGATAATTGTTCCTGTTGAGATGGATGAGATATATGAAATGCAGGATATAGACGGATGTGTTGTCTTTACAAAAGAAGGCAAATGGGGGGCTTACCAATTTGGAAGATATGCATCTCCAATTTTTGATGATTTAGAGGTCTGGTCTGAACAATATGTTAAAGTTTGGCTCTGTGGGGTACAAGGGTGGATTGATTGTGATGGTAATTTTACCGAAGATGAGTCAATGGCCTATTTTGGTAGTTGGTATGATGCTGATAAATAATAAAAGATAACATGAAAATTGAAGTTGATAGTTTTTTCAAAGTAATGCAATATCATTATACACGGCACAACAAACTTAAATTACGCTATCCTACATTTAGGGTTTATGGAAGTGATGAAATCTATTTTAAGAATTTAGAAGAAGTGGAAAAATATATGCAGGATCGGGGCGATTTTTATAATAGTGTCCGCAAAATGCACCCAGTTGACGATAGTTATATAGATTTGTATGCTTTTGTAGTTATTGAGATTCCATTTGGGGAAGAGGTGAATGTGGATGTACTAGACCAGTATCTTTCGTTCAGGATATACTTACCTGATGGTACTCTTTGGGGCAAAAATGATTATGGACACTTTATGTCAAAGCATGCGATTGGTGATGAATATAATTATTGGGGACGTAGGAACCTGTTTTGGGGCCGTAAACCTGAAGAGATCAAATTCAAGCCGGGTGATGTCGTGGAAATACTTGGTTGTCCTGGAAATGATTTCTGGGGTAATGAGTCTGTTGATCTGGCCATTGTTGTGAAGACACCGCCAACAGTTGCAGAAGTAGAAGAAATGCGGAAACAATACTTTGCAACTCATAGTGGATTTGATCTGTGTGACCATGCATTAAGCTTTGAGTTTGATGACCGTCTTGATACCTATGAGGTCATTCCTTACGCCCTAGGCGGCATAGACCATGCTCCAACGATTTGCGTATTTGAACCAACCAAGCAGGTGTCATTAAGAAGAAAGAAAGCTTTAATGGAAATGTATAAGAAATATGGTAAAGATAATTAGACAATTGACAGAAGAAGAATTGCGCAATTTGATAAAAGTAGCAACAAGTCGCATTTCTGATGAAATGAATTCTAATAGAAGTCTGCAAATGAACTGTGAAGAATATCCAGCAGATAATCCCAATGGCTTATTTGACGATTATTACGGAACGACTTTCAAGTTTTTTGGATGGGGACCTATGGGATTACCTACACATGTGCTTTTTACATTAGATAGGGTTACGAAGATAAACCCCAATAAGACTATTTTATGCGGCAACGTAACTATCCGTACTAGTCAAGCAAATGGAGAGAAGCTAATTATTGATTTTACGAAGAATAGGGTGAAATATCACAATAGACAAGATAAGTGCATATACGATTTGGAGATAGACAATAGATTCAAACCTTTATGGGATCAGTTTTTATTTGAACTAAAAAGAGTATTACATCTTAATTAAAGAAAATATGAAAAGTAGAAAGACTCATTTAATTAACAACAAAGGAGAAAAGCTAGTTGTTGAAACGAGAGAATTTAATATTTCCCAGCAGAATGGTGATGGGAAATACGATGAATTTTATCTTGACGTGGATTGGTACTTGGCTAATGGTTATAGTAAAGCCGAAGATATGTTTAAAAGAATAGAAGGACAGTTAATTGAAGATGGGAAAGATTGTAAAGGTTAAAAATGGAAGAGGGGAGGTCATTGAAATAGACGAAGATCTATTGAAAGGTGAGCCATGTCAATTATCTGAAACAGAGATAATGAACCTGCCCAAATTAGATATTTCTTGGTACTTAGCTAACGGTTACATAACTGCTGATGATTATAGAAGAACTCTTTAACTTGAAAATGAAATAATGAAAGAAGAACAAAATTTAATCCCATACATAGATGATAATGATAAAATGGGATTTAAAAATAGAAATGGGCAGATCATAATTCCTGCCCAATGGAATATGGTATATGACTTTCATGAAGGTCTTGCTAAGGTTCAGAATTGGAAATATGGTTTTATAAATATAAAAGGAGAGGTCGTTGTACCTTTAGAATGGGATAACAGTGAATATTTCTCAGAAGGATTGGCAGTAGTTGAAAAAGATGAAAAATATGGATATATAAATAAAGCTGGCGAATTGGTTATACCACTTGTTTGGAATTTTGCATTTCCTTTTTATAAGGGAAGAGCAATTGTTATTGATGATAAGCAAAGGTATATTGATAAACAGGGAAATATCATATGGACAAGAGAAAGAACGGCGCCAGAGATGATTAAAATTAGTGAGACTTGCGAAATGGATATTAATGATATGTTGCTCATTAATAGTATTGAAGAATTGGGTGAAGTTGTTTCATTCGAAGATTTCTTCAAAGATACAGATGATGCTTTAAATGGACTATGATATATATTATACATATAAGTGACCTATTATTATTCAATAAATATATGTAACTTTGCAGCCGAATTCATAATTGATAGTCAGAAATGGGCTGAATAAGGGTGCCAACCATCCCGTCGAAGACCATGTTTATGGACAGGTCTGGATACTTCTCCAAAACCCTTATGTAAAACCCATGCGCTGGCCATAAACAGTGCAAACAAAGACGAAGTGTAATATGAATAGTTACATCTACAATTATGAAACGTGGTTGGCAGGACACGCCAATCGCAAAACCATGATGGAGAAACTGGAAAGGAGTCTGGTTCCCTATGAGTTGTTTGAAGCTATCGGGCTGAAAAACGACAAACAGTCTATGTCGGGTGAGATAATTCTTTATGGTAATACGTACCAATATGACATCTCATACGACTATCAGTGTATCGGGTATGACGTGTATGATGCTATGTTAAACGTTACGCAACTTGAAGACAAGTGGCATAATCTGCTGATGGGTTATAACAAGTTCAAAGTAGTGATGGATCGTCATCGTGTCAAAACAATCTATTCTGACCATGAGGATTATTTTCAGCAGGTCATCAATATGTTTGAGCATGATGACTATGGCGCCTTATATGCAAATCGCTCTGCCTATATCAATAATCTGTTAGCCCGTTACATTCTTCTCAGACTTCTGGAAGCTCATCGCCCAGAGCTGCAATTGCTTACAACGATAGAGACTGATGAAGGAGAAAATGTGAGTGTGTTAGCTGCTGACTCGAATAGAAACGAGTTGTTCATGTATGCTTTTGGCAAGCGTGAAGCCCTTGAACTAGCCAAATATCATGATGGCATCTGTAAGAATTTGACTATTGTATATTTCTTTAATCAGGACTTTGAGAAAGATGGCAATACTATCGGTTATGATTCTGGGTGTACCCATGTGGTCTCAGCACGTTCTTTTATAATGAGTATGCCTATGGACACATTGGAAAAGCGTCTTATTGAGAAACGGATGCTGATACTGGTGAGTTTACTGTATAACGATCATCTAGACTGGCATTTTGACCGAATTGAGCGAGTTGCGGTTAATCCTCCATTGTATGGAAAGACCATGAAGGAGCAAAAGAAAGCTCTCAAAGAGGCTAAAAGCAAAAGTAGTAAAAAGGCAAAGAAAGTAAAAAAACAGGTTCATCAAGGAATGCCATGGTATCAGCGTATTCCTCGAACTTTGTTAGAAGATGCACTAAACGTTATTTCTGACCAGCCTGTAAAACTCTTGGATATCTTTCATTTTCTCTGTGCTGCCAATATTGTGAATGCCTATGTCAACCAATGTAATCACCATGGCAAGTTTGGACAGAAGCAGATTACTCGTATGTTCCAGGCTAAGCAACAGATATTTGGTTGTCTTCTACAACTGGCAGAAGAGCATAATCCAAACGTAAAGATTGCCGTAAGCGGTCTGCCGGCAGTATTAGCCAACATCAAAGTTGAGAAACATGACTACCAAATCAGTTTCCGGGGCATGACGAAAGATCTGTTCGACAGATTTTGTGATACAGGTATTAGCCAGAAAGGCTGTTTTGAGGGTTATTATCTACAACCCATCGCAACAGCCTTATATATGTACTCGTATATGCTCAGATGGAGAGAACTTCCCAAATGAGATTACTTCAGGAAATCCAGAAATTTCATGGCATCGGCGGGAAGGGTATATTCCAACTTGCCGGTGTCGCGAAGTTCCATGAGTAGGCGACCTAAAAGGTTTGAACCTTCATAAAGGCCTGATTCTTTGTTTAACTTGACACCATATGAAGTCGATTTCCTGCCAGTTTCGTCTTCAACGATGAATAGTTCCTTGCTTCGTTCCAGTTCCATACGAAACTCTTCGCATTGCTCGTATTTCTTCTGGAGACAAAACTTGAGGGCATCAATAATCATCTGAGGCCAATTGTCGCGACGATGCGTCTTTTCCCAGTGCATAGCCCACTTTTTGTTGTTATGTCTATAAACATCTACAACGACTTCTTTATCGGTAAACTTCATCAGTTGGAAAAGAGTTTCGCTGCACTTGAAGGTAACCCCATCAATGGTGATAGGGCTGGTGGCCATATTGTGTAAGATGCCCCATTCTCCAGTTGTCTTGTGAATGATGGCACACTGATTGGCTGGATAAGTTTCCCATTTGTAATAATTGGGATAATAGGTCCGAATCATCTCTGAGACCTTTACGATTCTCTTCTTTTCCATATGAATTAAAAACTGTCCAATGGGATTTCTTTCTCTGAGCCCTCGATAAGCTGGAACTTCTTTGGATCAAGCTCGACCTTGTCAATGCGGATGATGCGGATCTTGTCGATGTTGAGTACCACACGGTTGGTAAGTCCATCGGGTTTTGACTGGGCCTGTGGCCATGCAAAGTATTCCAAACCAATCTCGCTAAAGAACTTGGCGGCTGCCTTCTCAGCGTCGAGGTTAGCACTACCGGTAAGCTGTTTGACAGTCCCCGTTTTACCTGTCAGTCGGTTGCCAACGTATTTGCGGAAGAACTTGCCAACGGCGCGTGCTTCATCGGGAATCTGTTCGCCAAGGGCTTTCTCCGTGCGTTCAATGATAGACGGATGTACAGGTCGAACGGAAAACAGGTGATTATCCTCCGTCATGTCAGGAATCTCCAGGGTATAGACATGGTAGTTAGTGTTCTCAGGGCGCTTCTTGTTGTAAGCGTAGTGCGCTGCTGAGGTATAGGCCTCTGTGACATAGGTCCCGAAGCCAAACTTTGCCTTACCATCACCCTCAAGAGCATGAGCGATATCGAACTTCTTGAAAAGCACTGACGTGCCGTGATAGAATGTTTCCATATGATTATTGTTTTTAGTTGTTTACTCAAATCGACCGAATACTTGGTAGAAAGGCGCAAAGTCGCCCTCATCCTCTACTTTCTTGCGTGAAGAACCCTTGCCCTCGAGCATGGCGAAGACAACGGTGTGGAATTTGCCACGGAACTCATTCTCCTGTAGTACTTCTCTAAAGTAAACTGCGACGAGTTCTGGTTTGAGTTGAAAGACTCCACAGCCGAATGCTCCAAGGACGATAGAGTCGTGGCCATTGAGCAGGGCGATGCGATAGATGGTACGGATTTTGTCGAACATCACCTGTTTCCCTTCTGGGGTAAAACCGCCATCAGCAGAGCGATATTCCAGGTTGTTGGTCTTGTGACCGGATTTGAAATTCAGAGCCGCGACAGATATGATGGAGGTCTGGAAAGGTTCCTCACGCAAGGCGAAGCCAGTTTGACCGTTATCTCTGAACACTGTGACATTCGGTGAGTAGATGCCGCCGAAATGGATGTCCATGGGGTAGGCGGGCTCTGGGCGCAATGTTACTCCAGCCTTACCTGCCCACATCTTATTATAATATTGGTAAAGCGTGAGTGAGAGTGTGGAAGCACGACAGAGGCTCTCCTCCTGAGCACCTGAGCCGCTATTATACATGCCGCAGGCGTGATAGGCATCGGCAAGGTTCAGTACAGCGGGATTCAAACCACGGTCGATTAAGGTTTTTGCTACTACCAGACAGTCCTCGTTGGCGCAGCCAGTTTGAACAGCATTGAAGCGTGAAGGGACCTCTGCTGCAGAGACAACCTCGCGATAGACCTTGGTGTTATCGAGAAGTTGCTGGCGCGACCCCATCAGATCTACGGCTTTCCCAGAAGGTGCTTCATACTGCCAGGCCTTGAAAATTTCAAGATTGTGTTTGTAAACGTCAGAGCGGACTGCTCCAAAGGCGAAACGCCCACCGGTCTGCATACGGAAGAGTGCTTGTTGGGCATCCCAACTCAGTGTGTTGAATCTCGCCTCTTTTTTCTCTTTATCAGACTCCTTGGTCGCCAAATAGTCGGCATTATGGATAAGCTGACAGAAAGGGGCTTGCATGGCGATAGCATATTCTTCGGGGTAATCGGGCTGTGACATCTCGTTTCCTGCGCCCATATGCCACCAGATGGCCATACGTTCATCTTGCGTGAGTTCTAAGCCCTGTTCTTCGAGTAAGT
>Ga0247611_10008100_pt1 | contig 13028 bp, 16 predicted proteins | sample 177DNAGHGhighgp2_FD_192422 | JGI IMG/M metagenome (GOLD analysis project Ga0247611, IMG submission 192422) | Sheep rumen microbial communities from Palmerston North, Manawatu-Wanganui, New Zealand - 1770 DNA GHGhigh gp2 | ecosystem: Host-associated > Mammals > Digestive system > Stomach > Rumen... | reverse complement strand
ACCTTCAGCATTATAGGAAGCGATAAAACTTGATGATAATGTATGGCGCGATTCTAATAATCCCCTCAATGCTTATTTCGCATTGACAGGCTTGATGAATAATGATGCCCAGCAGGACAACAACTCCAGTTGGCTTGATATGATGATGACATACAGCCCAAAGGTCACTCCTAGACAGAAGGAGGCTGCTGGCATATACAGACTTTTCAATACGTCTGGTGACGGAGGTCAATTATATCACGGCCTTAACTTTGCTGCATATGGTGGCAAGGTGAACAAGTTTGATGGATACGGGGACAGTCATCTTAATGCAGTAAGGTCTTCTAATCCAAGAAGGGATGGCTACTATATTACTGATGGTGCTGGAACACGCAGGGAAATAACCTATGAGCAGGCGCTTGAACTTGCCAAAAACAACCCTAATCTCGTTGTAAATTATTATAAAGACAATGTTGGTGGAACAGGAAGATTGCATTGGGATGAAAACCAAAACCAGTTCGTTGACAACAATGAATACTTCGGCAAGGAACTGGATAATGTGGATGTGGTTAAGTTTGTGAATCAACCAACAAGACAACTTACAGATGCCATACCTATAAGCACTCCTGTGCTTGAATACAGGCCAGACATTACTCCTTATGTCGATTTTACAAACACAGATCAGAACATGTTCCACAGAAGGGATGTGGCTAATGCAGATGCTGCTGTCAGAGAAGCATTGAGTAATGATGTTGTTGATCATGTGTACGACTATATGATGCCATCCACATGGGCAGGTGCCGTAGACAAACTCTTCGACCATGATAAGAATGGCAACCTGAAGTATAACTTCTTCACTGATTTCAACAAAGTCTTTAACCCAGCTTACGATAATCAGGGTTTTGTAGGTTTGGTCGGTGCAGATGAATGGGCTAATGAGCATCCAGAAGCAACAGCACTCATTAACACAGGGGTTGATTTAGCATTGCCTTTTGGAATAAAAGGAACTAAAGCGGCTGCAGGTTTCGTTGGCAACAGGTTCAATACTTATAGATTAGCTAATGAGATTAATAAATCTGTACAGCAAGGCATAAGGCCCAGATGGAGCAACAATATGATGTATAGGAGAGCATTAGGGCAAGAAGCAGATGATTTAATGCACTCTGGAAGGTATAGAGAACTACCAGAAGGTCAAACAGTTCCTCAAAATTTAAATTCTGAAGGAGCTATAAATAGACGACTTAAAAATAGAGAAAGGATAAGAAATGGAAATTTCACCATCCCTGAAATGCATAAAAGTCGAGGAAATAGCCATGGTGGAAAAGCATTTGCAAAAGGTCAACCGTGGCAAGGAACAACATCTTCTGGCGCTACAGCAAATGAACTTATTCTTGAAACTCCAGGCCAAGATATGCAAGTTGGCCACCACGGTCGGTATACTGATATGATTCCTTTTGATGAAATTGAAACCGGCTCAGGGTTGTGGAGAAGATTCGATGAAAATGGTGAAACAGGAATATCATCAGAAGGTACTACTATATATAGACCAAAGCCTGATGGAACTTATGAAATAGAAACATTGACTGGAAATGAGCCTAATCATTTTAGATTTAAGTTAGGCGATGTAGAAATCAACAACCAGTAGTTAGCGTATAGACAAGCAGGACCGAGCCAAACTTTTGGAATTGTGCCAGAAAACATAAGATTCACATTCAATACGGAAAACCCTTTCGCTCAGGAAAATTCAATTGCTATGGATTTCTACAAAAAGATGCAGCAACAGGAATACCTCGATTTTTTAAGAACGGGAAAACTTTCTGACAACCCGTATTCTACATTGAAATATAGCGATCCTTTGAGTCACGGTTATTCACAGACAGGTCTTGATAGAGATGTAATAGATCATTTGGTTCATGACACACTAGGCAGAAGAAAAATTGCCCATCAAAAATTGTCAGATGCTGACAGAGCGTATTATGAGATGAATACTCTGGAGCACGATATAAATAACATAGACAATGCTGAAGATGCACTCAAAAATATCAAGGTGAATGTATACGATGAAAGTATATGGAAAAATGCAGGTATAGATGAGTTTGACGGAATGCACTTTTCATCTTTTGGGGAGGAGCCTACATCAATTGCTGTAAAGCGTAATGCATCCACTACCGCAGACGACCTTTATGCTATACAAAGACATGAAGGAGACCACGAGATAGATGATCTTATTGAACTGACTCCAGAGCAAAAGAAGGCTGTCAAAAATGCCTATGACCAGGATTTTACGGGACTTCCTGAGAGATTACCAGAAGATGACGCATTGCACGGCTACGAAAACATGGATGCAGAACGGACCACCACCAACAGTGACGCCAGAGATGTTCTGTTGGGTCATCACAAAGGCAAGACAGATATCGCTCTTCAGAATAAGATTATTGATAAATCTTCTGACGAAAAGATATTTGCAGCTGTAGAAAAAGCCAACGGTTATGGGCGCAGGTATATACAGTGGCTGCGTGAACATAACAAGCTGACTCCAAAGAAAGCCCAAGAGTTCAGGGAAGCGATGAAGATTACTGCAATTGGCGGTGTTACTGTTGGAACTATTAGTACAACTGAAAACACAGCAAGACCTTGATTGAAGAGAACAATGAGAGATGAGTGAAATGCTGGAGTTGAAGCAATAGTTACCACTAATCCTGCAACTTTGCAAGAGGATGGAATGGAAATCTAACTGGTTTGTTAAGTGTATTGGCTATTCTACGGTGCTGTTGTACCTTTGTGGAAAAGAAGCAAAATGAATATACACCATGAGAGAGGAGACATTTGAGTTATTCGGCACACCTTGGAGAATCATCTACTGTGATGAGATTGAGGTATAGGGAGAAGACAAAGAGGCATTCCAGTATGGCATGACTGACTACACCAATAGGGTAATCAGCGTAGCAACCAAGAGCAAGACAGGCGAGGACTTGCCTGAGAGTGAGATACAAATCACCAAGCTGCATGAGGTGATGCACTGCATACTGACTACAGGAATGTATTGTGATTATTCTGATGATGAGCCTATGGTTGAATGGCTGGCAAGGAGTGTGTACAGTTTAAGGAAACAAAATATTATAAAATAAAAGCTTTAAACATGAAGTACAGCAATTTAACAAGAAAGATAGATTCAAAAACGGAAGTTATAGAAATCGATAGTGTTGATGTGTCTAAGTTTAATGTGTATCATACAATTTCCAAAAACTTAGTTAAAAGTGACGAATTCGATGTGTGGATAAACTCACAGATAACGAAAGATTTAATTAAAATATTAAACTACTATTGTATAGATCCTATTATAGTTCGTATGGAGGACGGTGATGAAGAAGGAGATATACATATAGTTATACATGGTCAATTTGATATCAAAAAAGGTATTTTAGAAAGAGAACGCGACAAACATAAAAATATAGAATCATAACATATGGAACGCAGATATATTATTGACGAGATGCTAATGCACGGCTTTTCAGTAGAAGGGCTTACAACTGAAGAGGTAAACTCTTGGGCAAAATCTCCTATTACTAAATCATTAATGGAATATTTGGCAAAAGATGGCACCATGTTGGCGGCGCAATATGGAGACGATTGTGTAATGATACATCTTGGAATACCTCTTGATGTTAAAAAAGCTATTGCTGATAGAGGAGAACCTTTAGAGATCGATAATGGTAATCCAATAATCATATGGGAATGTGATGCACTCAAAGACTAAAAGTTCAGATTTGTTATTCCCTGCAATAGATAACAAGGAGTGTGTATAGTTTGAGGAAACAGGAAATAATTAAATGATATTATGGAGAACAAGAGAGACAGAAACAATGAAGAGGTTATTGATACCACGGTTTTCAGATGTACTCATACAATAGACAAAAGTCTTGTTACAGCCGATGATATCAGAACGTGGATAAATTCCCCCATAACAAAGTCTTTGCTGCAGACACTGGACTATTACTGCATGACTGTAGCTATGGAAGAAAAGGACAATGGGGATCTTGTCATGCATCTTATGGGCCAATTTGACATCAAGAAAGGTATTCTGGAAAGAGACAAACAGGCAAGGAAAGACCTGAATACGCATAAAGAAGATCAGGTCTGATATAGCCTGAATTATAAAGGAATACGGAGGTCGCCCTAAAGTACCTCCCTTCTGCCTGTATAGCTCAGTTGATAGAGCAATGGTTTTGTACTCCATAGGTCGTGGGTTTGAATCCCTCTACAGGCTCAATTAACACCTAACTCACAGTTTGCTGATAGGGAAATGGTTTAACGGAAGAATGCTAGGTTTGGGACCTAGTGGTGGGAGTTCGACCCTCCCTTTCCCTACTATGAAAGAAGAGATTAAACAGATCAACCACCGTCATTTCTATGAAAACAATGTGGAATATACATTTGAGGAACTGATGAATCAGAGCATGGGTGGAATCAGTAAACACAAGGACGTACCCAAGATGCATCTGTGGTTACCTTCTGATGCTACAGAAGATCAGGTAGAACTTGTTAAGAAAATGATAGGCGGATTTCTTGTGTAACACAAAAGTTTTTGGTAACTTTGTGTACACTAACAATTGGAGATATGACACTGGAAGAGATTGTAAAGATATGGGGAGAGATAACAGGAAAGATGTATGTGGTACGCAGACATCTCAAGGAGGCGTCGTCTGTAGCCAAGGTATACAAGAAGTACATCATTGAACTGTGGACTGTCGACACAAAGAACCCTAAGAATAACTTGTGCAGTATGTATGCACATGAAATAGGCCAATGGACTGAGAGGAACAAAGATGAACTGGTCAAAAATGTAGAGACCAAGTTCATGGAGCAGTTGTTGAATAGTATCAAGGAGAATAAATTATGAGTGACATCAGATTCAACAAATGCCAGACACCCTTGGATGAACTTTAGTTGGAGCAATATCCCGCCGAAGTATAGGAATAGTTCTTTGACTTCCTGAACAATGTACCATTCATCAAGTGGCTTGTCAGTCCTGATAGGCCTTTAGTGTCTGAGTTACCAAGGGATGATGAGGGAAAAGCTATCATTGATGTGACCAAGCCTCCCATACTTGAAAACACTGATTTCTTCAGACCTATGGCTCTATAGTTCAAGAACCAAGGATGCTTCACCAAGCTCAAGCCTAACGCAAACCCTAACAGTGAATACGGCAAATGGTTGCTTGAAGAAAGACGCAGAGCATGGGATGGATTGATTGACCCCAGCACAGGCATGTGGGTAACAGGAGACATGTACTGGATGCTGAATTATTGCCCTATGCACATAGTCAAGAAAAGCAAGACAGGCATGACACTGAGAACAGTGGATTTTCCCGCATTCTGGGATGGATAGTTCCTCACTACGCATTACATACAATAGGCCAGATGGAACGGCAAACATGCATCAGAGCTTGCATCGAGAGGCAAAGGGAAGACGAGCCTTGGTGGAGCACTGCTTTCCAAGCGTTTTATATTAGGAGAGACCTCTGAGAACCAGAACGAGGTACAGTGTCTGGTTACTGCTGCAGACAGAACCAAGCTCATAGGTACCAATCAGGTACTCAATGTCTTTATTGACGATATTGACTTCTGTGCCAAGTACGCACCTTTTGATAATAAGAGATTGCAGAGTAGTGTGCAGGAACTTTCGTGGCAGGCTGGCTATAAGAGAAGCGGCTCTGACGTGAAGTATGGTTCCAAAAACTCGGTCATGGGAATTATCTCCGGAGTTAACCAAGATAAGCTGAATGGTTCTCGTGGTGTATTATATATTATCGAAGAGGCAGGTATCTTCAAAGACCTATTGAGTATGATCAATCTCATCAGACCGTCTGTAGAACAAGGTACCTCTGTATTCGGCCAGTTGTTGGCCTACGGAACTGCGGGTGATTCCCAGTCCAATTTCCAGGATTTCCAAAAAATCATCTATTCTCCAAACGGTTACAATATGCAGCCTCTTGACAATGTCTATGACAAGGAAGGTCAGGGCAGGCAGCAGATAACCGTGTTTTATCCTGCATACCTCAACAAGGATGACGGATGCATGGACAAGGACGGTAACTCTGATGTCACCAAAGCTCTACTTGAACTGCTTGTGGACAGGTACAAGATCAAGTATGGTTCCACAGATATCAATACCATCACCAAACGCATATCCCAGTATCCCATAACCCCATAGGAGGCCATCCTGCAGACAAACAACACCATGTTCCCTGTGTCAGACCTTAATGAGAGACTGAATCAATTAGACAATAATCCTGGGGAATATGATGACGTGTATGTAGGAGAACTGGTACAGAAGGACGGCAAGGTGGAATTCAGGCCAACAGGAGACATGCCAATCAGGGATTTTCCCACCAAGGATAATAAGATACAGGGTGCATTGGAAATATTCGCTATGCCGCAGAAAGATCCAAATGGTAATGTCTTCCCAGAAAGATACATCATCTCACTGGATCCCGTTGACAATGACAAAGCGAATACTATGTCATTTGGCTCTATGTTTGTACTGGATTTATGGACGGATGCTATAGTGGCTGAGTACACAGGCAGACCTCCTTTTGCCAATGACCTGTATGAAATAGTAAGGAAAACATGTTTGTTCTATAACGCCAAGTGCATGTATGAGAACAACCTTCACGGCATCTTCTCTTATTTCTCGCAGCACAATTGTACCTACATGCTTGCAGACACACCTTAGTATCTCAAAGACAGAGAACTCATCAAAACCGTAGGTACAGGAAACACGAGTAAGGGTGTGAGGGCTACATCTCCCATCATTAAATACGGATTTAAGTTATTGCGCGACTGGTTGATGAAACCTGTGTCAAAAATAGAGAAAGATACCGAAGGCAATGATATTGAAACCACAATGCCAAATCTATACAGATTACGCAATAGGGCTTTGATCAAGGAAATGATATTATGGAATCCAAGTATCAATGTCGACAGAATTCTATCAATGGTCCAGATGATGCTCTACAGGGAGGAGAAGATGATACTTTATCAAGGTAATTTGGAGGGAGGTAGGAACAAAACCTTTTCGTCAGGTCTTGAAGATGACGCCTTCTTTTCCAAGAATTACAGGTTTGTGAAGAACAAAAAGCCCGATTGGATACCGAATTAAGCGTTACAGTAAAAAAAGCATAACGTTTATTAGTAATAATCAACAGATTAAAAGTCAAAGCGTGTGTTTTCAATATACCGTACCTTTGTATTGCGTTGTATGCTTACACACGTAAGGAAGTAGAAATCATAGATATTAATTAAAAGAAGCAAAAATGGAAGAACTTGGATTTTCAAGCATCTTAGGTGAAGAGGATGTGGAAAGACTCGGTCTTTTTTCCTCTCCCGAAGAGAATGATTAGGAACCAGAGGCTCTTGACACAGAGCCTGATGAACAAGGAGAAAAGAAAACTAAGAAAACTAAGACTACTGAGGTCAATCCAGACGAACTGTTTGAATAGGATGAGCCAGAGAGCGTAGGTAGTGAAGAGACAGTCAAGGATGAGGAAGGCACAGACACTGATAGTGCTGGTGCTTCTCCAAACGATAATGACTTCTACTCTTCCATTGCCAACGCTTGTGCAGTGGATGGAGCCTTCCAACACCTTGATGACAATGATTTAAAGAATGTAAAGACGGCAGAAGATTTCTTTGAACTGATTGAGAAGGAGACCAATGCCCGCTTTGACGAGAAGCAGCAGCGTCTTATTAAGGCGCTGGAGAATGGAGTGGAAGCCGCAGATATTCGCAGATATGAGAATACATTGTCTTATATCGACAGTATCCAACAGCGGGATCTTGTGGAGGAATCGGAGAAAGGTGAAGCGTTGAGACGCAACATTATTTTCCAGGATTTTCTGAACAAGGGGTACAGTCAAGAAAGGGCAAAGAAACTGACTGAAAGAACCATTGAGGCAGGCACAGACATTGAGGATGCCAAAGATGCGCTTGAAAGCAACAGGGATTATTTCCAGAAAGAGTACGACAAACTTGTCAATGAGGCACAGGCTGAAGCCGACAGGCAAAAAGAGGAGCGTAGAAAACAGGCTGACAAACTCAAGAATGACATTCTGAAGGATAAGTACCTGTTTGGCGATATCGAGATTACTCAGGCTATCCGCAACAAAGTGATTGACAACATTGCCAAGCCAATGTACAGAGATCCTGAGACAGGAGACATGTATACAGCCCTGCAGAAGTATGAGATGGAAAACCGTGCAGACTTCATCAAGTACATCGGTACCATTTTCACGCTGACCAATGGTTTCAAGGATTTCGACACCTTTGTCAAAGGCAAGGTTGCGAAAGAAAAGAAAAAAGGTCTCAGGGAATTGGAGCGCACACTGACCAACACTAAAAAGAACAGTGGTGGAAACCTTAAACTAGTGACTAATTCCAAAGTTGATCCTGAATCCATGATAGGTAAAGGATGGGATCTTGATGTCTGAGGCCTGCATGAGGACAGATATTTTATTAACTGTTTAAATATTATTTAAAATGGCAGGTAGACTTAGTAAGTTTTAGATGGTAAACTTTTCAGGTTGGAAGGGTTGACTCACAAGTTGAGCCCTTGTAAAATCGGGTAAAATCGGTGAAGGCCCCCAACAATACGGGTTAATACCGAGGTAAGTTCAGGGATAATACCCTGAGACACTGTAACGCATAGGAGATGAACCTGGTTCCAGAATATAATTCTCCCACGAGTGCCCGACATCAGGATTCTGATGAAAATGTATGCTGAGCTTACACAATGGTAAAGTGTAAGAACTACGGGATAAAAAGCCTGTAGGATAACAGAACTGTTGACCAAAGACAACCATCTTGGTTCGACCTTCCTGCTGATGCCCCAGAAAGCCACCAATCTGATGGTGCAGATTCTGGCTTGGCACAGAGGCAAGACTCTGAATACCTTCCTGTCGAAGTTTCCCACCAAGAGCTTTGACAGTGACGATGAGTACACTTGGGATGTTATTGGTTCATCTGACCGTAATATTCCTCTGGTAGAAGCACGTGATGAGAATGGTGCTCATGTCAACATTGACGACACCAAGGAAAACATCGGTATTGGGGGCGCACCCTTCTATCTGGTGTTTGCCAAGGACTGGTTTGCGCTGGGTGAAGTAATCGTAGGTGACCTCAATGAGGTTTATCCTATCCGTATTATCGCAGACCCCCGTAAGGAGGGCACCAACACCGTGTATAAGGTGACTCTGTCTGGTGGTATTACCACTGGTATTCCCCGCAAGAGGTTGCAGGCAGGCGAGCGTTTCTCTGTAGAGTATGCTCCTGTATCCAGGGGCTTGTCTCGTAAGGTAGGTGATGTGCGATTCACCTCTCCTGTGAGCATGCGAAATGAGTTCACCACTATCCGTATCCAGCACAAGGTTCCAGGTAACATGCTGGACAAGAAGGTAGCCGTAGGCATTCCCATCACCAAGGTTGTCAATGGCAAACTGGTTCATGAGACCACCAACATGTGGATGCACAATGTACAGTGGCAACTCGAATGCCAGTGGGATCAGTACAAGAACCGAGTTCTTGCTTTTGGTAAGAGCAACCGTACCATTGGTGGTGAGTATCTGGACTTTGACTTCTCTGGCGAGGTACTTCGCATGGGCTCAGGTCTGTATCAACAGATGGAATCAAGCAACACCCAGTACTACAACACCTTCTCATTGAAGGCTATCGAGGATGCTCTGTACTATCTGAGTGCAGCCAAGTTGGACTTTGGAGAGCGTACCTTCATCATCCGTACTGGTGAGCTTGGTGCCATCCTGTTCCACAAGGCTGTAAAGAACGAGATCAGTGGTTGGATGCCGTTTGAGATTGACAACAGCAGTGTCAACGTCATTCAAAAGGTAAGTTCTAATCTGCATCAGAATGCTCTGAGTGCTGGTTACCAATTCACTGAGTGGCGTGCTCCTAACGGTGTGACTGTAAAGATTGAAGTGGACCCCTATTACGACGATCCAGTCCGCAACAAGATCATGCTGAATGGCCGTCCTGCTTTCAGTGCCAGGTTTGATATCTTCGACATTGGCACCATGGATCAGCCCAACATCTTTAAGGTGGCTGTTAAGGGTCAGGAAGGTGACATGACCTCGTATCAATGGGGTCTGCGTGATCCCTTCACGGGTAGAATTGGCAACCCGAACATGAGCTTTGATGAGGATGCTGCCGTCATCCACAAGATGACCACTACAGGTATCTGTGTTCTTGATCCCACCAGAACCATGAGTCTTATTCCCCGCGTGCTGCAGGGTTAAGCAAAAACGACATGACGTTAATGGGGAAGTCCCCGGCTTCCCCTTTGACAAATGTCTTTTAAAAACGAATTAAAACAATATTATCATAACTAACTAAGGAGAAGTTTAAAAATGGCTAAGAAGAGAGTAGAGCAGAAGGCTGACGAACAGCCGATCCTTAATGAAGGAGAAATGATGATTGACGACAGTTTTCAGGACATTCCTATGGTAGAGGTTCCCAAGGAACCCGTTAAAGAGATGAAAGAGGCTCCTGCTGAGCGTTATACCTCAAAGAAGCCGGGTCATATTGTCAACTGTCTGCGCAACGAGAAGGTAATCGTAAGGTTTGTTCCCTCACAGAGTGCTATGGTGCATCAGGCAGGTCATGTGCTTGACGGAGGTATGGCTGAGAATGCCACCAGGACTTATGTAGTGCCCAGATTGAGATCGGGTATCTACAAGAACGTACTGACCAATGAGGAGAAATCCTGTCTTGAGCAAGTGATGCAGTTGGAACCTAATGCTTTGAGTATCCATAAAAAGACCAATAATTTTTGGGATGACAGCAATGATCAAGGTGTTAATAAAGTCGTGTTGCACAAACATGACAACATCTTTGACTTGAGTGATCCGGTGGATTATATCAAGATAAAGATCCTGCTTGCAAACGACGATTTGATTGCCCCTTCACTTGAGGAACTTCAAGAAAGGCCGCAAGCAACTTATCAGTTTGTCATCATTCATGAACAGGAAGAAGCAAAACATGATTCTGGTGGTATCAGTGTTATGCAAAAGTGTTTTGCTGAATACGGCAAGATTGAGAATGATGCTGACACATTGCGGACTATCATAGAGATCTTCAATAAGAGACCCACATCGGCTCATACCAAGTTGCCAGCCATCCAGAAAGAGATTTTCAACTGTATCCAGAAGGATGACCGCAAGTTCCTGAAGATTATCACCGATCCTCTGTTAAGGTTTAAGACCACTATTGTAATGGCTGCAGAGGCAGGCGTGCTTGCCAAGAAGAACGACGGTTATTATTATCTGATGGAAGACGGAAGACCTCTATGTGAACTCAATGAGAACAGCACATTGGATAATGCAGCCAAGTATCTGAGCGATCCTAAACGTCAAGATTTGTTATTCAGAATCGAAGGCAAACTGAAATAAACAAAGAACAAGATGATAACTAATCAGGAAATAATCAAAAAGTTCGACGTGCTGTACAACAACATCATGTCAGATAAAGCCCCTGGTCTTAATGCCTATGAAATAAGCGTGTTCTTCAATAAGGCTCAACTGGAGGTACTTAAGAATCACCTTAATCCTAAAGGTAACAAATATAGCGAGGGTTTTGACGGCAGTTCCAAACGTCAAATGGATTTTTCCACATTAGTTACCGTTAAAGACGTCACTCCTGTAAAGGGCAATATTGTGACTGCTGTTGACAGTGACAAAATATTGGCTATTCTCAATGAGTCTGTAAAAGTTGGTAAAGATAAAGATGAACGCACGCTAATTGTTGTGCCTATCAGCAATATCGAGTATGATACTCTGATGTCACGTCCTTACAAATATCCTCCAAAGTCACAGGCATGGCGCATTATCGATGGTGTGAATAAATTCCGCATTATCACTTCAGAATCTGTAAAAAGCTACTCGATACGCTATGTCAGCATGCCTAAGGAAGTGGATCTTGGTGACAGCAGTGACATTCCAGAGATCCCAGAGAGCCTTGTTGATGAGGTAATACAGCGTGCTGTGGAACTGGCAAAGAACTCTTGGGAAGGTACTTTGGAAACTCATAAAGCTTTTGGAGAAAGGAGTGAATAATGACTAATTCTGAATTCAGCAACGAATTTGACATACTTGCATCAAGTTACCTCTTGGAAGGAGGTTTCACTGTAAGTGACAGCAGTCTATACGCTTTTAACGAATACGAGAAATCCCTGTTTCTCACCAATGCTCAGAAGCAGTATGTCCTGTCCCTGTATAATGGCAAGAATACTTCAGGAGACATCTTTGAAGGTACTGAGGAAATGCGCAGGTATCTGCACAATCTGGTTGCCGAATATTCTACAAATGAACCACTTGACCTGATAGAGCAGAAGAACTATCTGGAGAAAAGCTATTACGGCATGTCGGGTAATCCTTATAAAAGCACCATGTTCAAGTTACCGGATGACTTGTGGTTTATCACCTATGAAGCCATAGAGACCAAGGCTGATGCAGATAAACCTGCCTGTGACGGAAAGTACAGTATTGTTCAGGATGTGGTGCCTGTGACCCAGGATGAGTTCCACAGAATCAAACGCAATCCTTTCAGAGGTCCATCTTACCATAGGGCGTTGAGGTTGGATTTGTCTGACACTGATGTTAATCCCAACGGTGTTGTGGAGATAATCAGCAAGTATCCAGTAGGTTCCTATTATGTGAGATATATAAAGAAGCTTGAACCTATAATACTGGTTGATTTGCCCAACGGATTAAGTATAGACGGTAAAAATGAAGTCTGTGAATGCATGCTGCATGAGGCTGTTCATCATAATATATTGGAACTTGCCGTAAGGATGGCTATAGCCAGCAGGTCTATGGTTGCTTCGGGCAAATCCAAGAAAGATGAAGATTAAAAGACTAGTGATTTATTACGGCAAGGATATAATCCGAGCTTAAGTTTAATTTAAATTTTATATATAAAATGAGAAGTGTAAATCAAAACAGACATTTGTATGTTGTAAACAGTGTTGTTTCAGGTGACACC
>Ga0247611_10008099_pt1 | contig 13029 bp, 13 predicted proteins | sample 177DNAGHGhighgp2_FD_192422 | JGI IMG/M metagenome (GOLD analysis project Ga0247611, IMG submission 192422) | Sheep rumen microbial communities from Palmerston North, Manawatu-Wanganui, New Zealand - 1770 DNA GHGhigh gp2 | ecosystem: Host-associated > Mammals > Digestive system > Stomach > Rumen... | reverse complement strand
AGTCATGTGGGGGCGGTTAGCTGCCTGGTGGTGCGGCAGATGAATTATGTCCGCATAGGGATTCTTTTCTTCCATTCCGCCCTCCTACTCCGCTTTGTGCCCGCCAATCTGGCCATTGCGCTCAATAGTTGTGCCGCCCTCCAGGAAATTCATCCCTTTGAGTATGGCGTTTTTTCCATATTTCATCTGGATCTGAATTGCTACCTGCTGGAGTCTGTGTTCCCGTTCTTCCGCGGCTTGGGCCGCTTTTTTCTCCTGCTCCAAGGCTTCATAATCGGTGAACATGTCCAACTGTTCTGCTTTCTCCTCTGGGATTTCATCCTCCCGGATCAGATTCGTGGCAGCAATGTTCACACGACGAATCAGCAGGTGCTGGTCTACCACCCGGTCATATATCGCCAATACAGCTTTCATCAGCGCTTTGGTAGAGCTGGTGTAATGGTCTATATTCTCTGTCCCATTGGCATGTTTGGGTACTTTGCGACCATAGTGATCAATGCTCACTGGACCGTTATAGTTTTCCCCACGTTCTCCATCCAGGCTCGTTCTGTCGTAGCCGATATAGAGGACCATCTGCTTGGTGACAAACCGTTTTCTCACGAGGTCCAGAGCAAGCAGCTCAGTCATCTCCTGAACAATCAGGCGACCCTTTGCCCATGTGTATGGTTCGTGGAGAACCTGGCCTGAACTAATGCTTTTTGTGCTGGGCCGATAAGTTTTGATTATGTCCACCATGGTGGGCTCCCAACCCCAGGCATGGTCAATGATCAACTCCGCATTGATGCCAAACACTTTATACATAAGGTTTTCCATCGACGGATCAAGCGAAGCACGGGCAACGTCACCCATGGTGAACAGCATCATTTTCTCCAGCTTGGCAGAAATGCCTGGGCCGATTCTCCAAAAATCTGTCAAGGGACGGTGCGTCCACAGCAGTTCTCTGAATTTCATCTCATCCAGATCGGCAATCCGCACACCATCCTTATCGGCAGGTACGTGCTTGGCTACGATGTCCATGGCAACCTTCGCCAGAAATAAGTTTGTACCGATACCTGCTGTTGCGGTGATTCCCGTAGTGTACAGCACTTCACGAATCATTGTCATGGCCAGCTCATGGGGCGTCATGCTATACATGGAGAGGTAGGCTGTCACATCCATGAATACTTCATCAATGGAATACACCACGATATCGTTGGCATCAATATATTTGAGGTAGATGCCATATATCTTGGAACTATATTCCTCATACAGCTTCATTCGCGGTGGAGCGACCACATAGGTCAGTTCTAAAGTGGGATCTGCGTTCAAAGCCTCTGCATCAAAGGAGGATGAGGAAAATTCATAATGATGGGTTTCCGGGTTCCGCTTAATCGCCCCGGATTTAATGCCCGCGTTCAGCCGTTCTCTGTTGACTTCTTTCACGCGTTGGATGACTTCAAACAGCCTGGCCCGGCCACCAATCTTGTGTGCCTTAAGAGAAGGCGAAACAGCTAGGCAGATGGTTTTCTCTGTCCGGCTTTCATCTGCCACTACAAGATTGGTGGTCAGCGGGTCCATATGCCGCTCTACGCATTCTACTGAGGCATAAAAAGATTTAAGGTCGATGGCGATATAGATGCGTTCTTTTTTGCCATCCATACCATCGACCTCCAATTTGTTTTATCCCGCCAGCTAAGGCTCCGGCACAGCCGCCTCCACAAACCACCGGCCAACCCTGCTGGCGAAAGTGGAATCCGTCCATTCAAAAAACAGGTGCTTCTCTTCGCCCCTGATCATCACGGTGTAGCAAGCTCCGGCAAATCCGGGTCGGAAGGTTGCAGCAGGCCGGTAGTCCTTGACCTTTTCAATCTTGAAAGTTCTCCCGTCCGCCCAGGTGATGGATTTGGGTTGGATATAGCCGGTGGAATCAAAATCGGAATTGACTTTCACATACACTTTTTCCGCCCGTGCAGAATGATTATTCGCCATAGTCCTGCCCTTCTCCTTCCTTTTTTCGTGATGCTCTTTACCAGAGTTCGTCAGGCCAGTATTCTTCTTCAAATCCGGCACAGCGTTCCAGGCGTTTCTTGGGGTGCTCAACGTCTTCCAGGAAAACAATGGCCTGCTCCAAATCCTGCAATGCCTGAACAACACAGGATCGGGCATGGCGGTCATTTGGGATATTAGTTTCAAGAGTAGAGATAATTTGCTGGATAGATGAAATGGATTCTGTGATTACATTCTGCATATGTGACTGTTGCTCCTTTCGTTCCATGATGTTATTATGCAGCAATGGCGTCCCATTCTTCCTCCGCCAATGTATCCATATCAGGCCGTTCATCCCAACAGCGCCAGGTCAGGTTGGTATTATAGCTTGCAGCATCCATTTTGCAAAAAGGAAAAGCAAAATAGATCGCATATGAAGTAGCCGCCAATACAACTGCCTTCACCAAACGCAGTGTTTTGAAGGCGTAACCATAAGATTCCAGCCATACCGTTTTCCCTGGTCTCAATTCAGCAAGCTTCATGGGTCTCATTCTTCATATCCTCCCTGCTCAATAAAATCAGCGTGCAGCCAGATTATTCATGGCCCTTTGGTGTACAGATCAACATGGGATATACCTGCCATAGTTCTTATTAAGCAGCCGTCTGTACAAAGTATCGGCTATTGTCATCACAACGGTAACGGACAACTGAGCGGTGCATATCCATGCCGAGCCATTCGAGCAATCCGTCTGTGATTTCCTTGGGCAGGGAACGGTCAATACTCACATAAATCCGATCATCATCACGGGCGGCGCTGATTTTTGCCGCTCCGTAGAGATAGGAATATACTCCGCCTTCCGTCTGGCAGTACAGCAGCAATTCTGGTTGAAACATGTACGCAGCCTCCAATCGAATATTTGTTCCCATTTTTGAGGGAAAATGACGGGCGGCCGGAACCGCCCGTTTGTTTCATTCGCCTTTAAATGCGCTTTCCACTTCCCGAAGTTCTTCACCCTCCGGGATATCAAAATCCCCTACTCTGCCAATCACTTTTCCCACAATCATTAAGTTATCCGATTCATAGATAGTTCTGATGGGATAGGTTGTTTTATCCTGATTATAGGAATACAGCCCCTCGCTGGTCATTTTCTTAATCAACGCTTCTCCATTGAGAATAAAAACGCCATCATCGCCAAAGTGGACTTCCTGCTTCTCATCCACATAGACTTTGGAACCATCTGGATATATCGGTTCCATGCTGTGCCCGTTGACCTTGATGATACAAGTGCATTTTTCGGAGGCTGGATTGGAACGCACATAGACGGTTTCGTTCTCTGCATAATCCTCCATAGGCGCACCGAAGCCGGCAGCGGAGGCCTGCTCCATCAGTGTTCTGCGACAGAATGAGCCTCTTATCACTTCATGCTCCCTTTTTTTCGCCCGCCACTCCAGCTGCTCCATAAAAAATCGTGCGCTGGCTTGATCATCCGGCTGAAGGGAATGATATAAGTCCAGCAGATCCCGATCTTTTCCCGTCACGGTTAATTCAGGGTCCAGATCGAGCAATTCTGTCACGGGAATTCGCAGCTCCCTGCAAAGGAGCGGTATAGTGTCAAGGTCAGGTCGCGAGAGGGAGCGCTCCCAATTGCCTACGGCAGCAGGTGTGACATGAAGCAGCCTTGCAAGCTCTCTCTGCTCTAATTTTGCCTGTAACCGGTACTTACGGATTACACACGCAATATGGCTTTTCCGTTCGGTATCTATCTCTGGACGTTTCTTCACCATCGAAATCACCTCGTGATGGTTTTTACGGAGAATAACTCCGTAACTGCATTGTAAAACAAATTTAGTATTTTGTCAACAGCAAAATCCTATTTACAAAAAATAATTTGTGTGTTATATTGTCGGCGTCAAGTGTTTCCCCTCACGAGCAAAGGCACTGGTTCGAGAAGAGAAGCCTTTAATTTACCACGAAAATATAGATACAGCCGTAGGGTGAAAGGAGGAAACGGGCATGGCCGAAGAATTTGATTATGAAGCCGAAGATGAATTTATTGAAAGAGACGATGAGCATCCGGGAAAAGCGCGGGTAGCTGATCTGAAGAGTATGAATGATGAAATCCTGAATAAGTACCGGAATACGATGCTGAAGGGTATCAATGCATCGTTGGCGGACGGCAAGATGAGTGAAATACTGGATCTGCCCATCCTGACCGAGCAGCTGCAGCATACAGATATCCATGTGACGGATATGAAATTCTACAATCTGAACCGTACAGATATGCTGGCAGACATCCGTTTCTGGACTGAACTGACGGTAATGGACAAAGGCAAAGAAATCAGCGTGGCGGAAGACCTGGGCTGCACGCTCTGGTTCAGTTTCTGCAAAAAACGGGTTTCCTGCTCCTATAAAGGTACCTGGGATTTGTTCAACGCTCCCGCGCGTCAGATGTTTCCTGAACTATCGCCTTATCTGAGTGTTATTGTTGAAAAGAGCGTCAAGGAAAGCCGGGCGGATCAATTCTGGATGCGTTACTGTAAAACAGCTCTGAATGACCCCTATCTGCGTACACCCGAAACGCTTGCAGCCGCCATGGGCTTACAGATTGATAAAACAAGTGAAACGATGGCACGCTCTTCTTGCCTTTATTTCCGAAAAAAGCGGGAAAAAGTGTTTCAGCAGCCAGAATGCGGCAACTCAGAAATCAAAGAGATGGAAACGGTAATCCCTGCTGATACCATCGTTATTGAGGTGAATGACAAAGGAAACAGCATGGCGCCTGCTCTGGATATTTTTACACACTGTGTCCGTTATGAATACCAGTACAAATTTTTCATGCTGCAAGGCATGGACAGGGACGCGCTGTCTGATCTTCCGAAGGTCTGGCTTCCAGATGATAAGGCAAAGAGCATTGCAAAAGTGATGCGTGAAATCAGCAGCATGCCGGTTCGGATCGCTTATTCAATTATGCTTCCCCATGATTTCATGAGCGATTATATCCGGGATCACAGGGAAGAAGCCGCCAAGGTGAAACGCTATCTGAACTACGACAGCCACAGTGCCGCGCGGCTGGCCGAGATCGGCAAAATGTTCCATAACGATTACCCGAATATTTGGTGCAGATGGATCAGGACCAGAATGCTTCAACTGGGACACACGCAGGCGAGGGGCATCTTCAACTCAACAGACGGCCACTGGATAGACGCTTTTGGATTTTCAGATGACGATCTGTGCGGAAACAAGTTTACACTGGCGATCGGATACAGGGCCAGAATGCTGAACCTGTTTTACAGAGACCCATATTTCCGAAAGATCATGGAAACCGGGGATTATGTTTTTGCGGATGGCCTGATTGTCCGTAACCATGCGGATTATGTTATGGAAACCTCCCGCGGGGCCAGGCCGACGCCGAGGGCGAATAAGCAGGCGGACAGCTGCAGTCTCCGGTTTTCCATGAGGTGGATACCCAAGTTCGGAAGCTATACCTACCGTTTTGGAAAAACCAATTATGATCTGGCCATGCAAAGCCGGAGTGATATGAGCGGATCGACATATGATGCCGAGCAGAAAACGTCCAGGGAGCAGCAGATTGCCCGGCTGGAAAGCATGCCAACTTTCCATGAGGCCCTTGCCGATCTGGTTCAAACCCGTTCATCTGTTCGGACGCTTGCCCGGGAGTCCATGCTTCCTAAGGAACGGATTATGGAATTGATAGAAAGCGAAATGAATAGTTACCGGCTGGATGAGGTGTTTGCCTTGTGCGTTGGATTGCACCTGGAGCCCTATTTATCCTATCCATTACTTAAAAAGGCCAAAGTCACTTTTCAGGAAACCAAGGACGGAAGCGACAGCTCGTACCGCCGTGCAATGCTGTGCTGCCTCTTCAAAGAGTCGGTGCCGCAGATATGCCAATATATTGATACACAGAATGCACGCCAGGATACCTTTAGAATCCCAGAACTGCTGTTGAGAAATTGAGGTGAACGCGAATGGAAGAACGCTTGTGCGGTGGAACCTTTTTTACCCTGCTGGCGGCTGTTAAAAGACCTAATTCACGCAGACCGCTTTCCTTCATGGGTGTCAAGGGAAGCCTCAATGAACCGGCTATGCTCGGAGCGCTGATTGCTGTTCTGAATCCGGATTACTCTCAACAAAATTGGGAACTGCCAAGGCATATTGTATCCAAGTTTAAAAATTGCGATTGTAGAGCAGGTGTATATCTACCTTTTTCTGACAGCTCCTTTTCAACGGCGTTTCATGAAAGGGTACGCCATCGGTACAAGGAAGTGTTGGAAAGCATGACCGCTTTCTGCACAACCTTTCTCCAAACAGAAGACCAGGAAAAGATGGCTTGGCTTGGAAGAGCGCTATTAGAGCTTCTTCTTTCTGATTCTACCATACAGCCAGAGCAAATCCTCTATATTTCTGAAACTGGGCAGCCGGTTTTCTTCCGGGATATCCGTGATACAGAAGAAGTTTGCCTTCCCGCTTTGCTCACAGGTTGTTGGGATTACATAGTTTTACATGTACAGGATAATGCGGTCGGGAGGAAAACCATCCAAAATTGGCTGGCAGATAAGGACTATGCAAACAGCATAGGGGCTTTAAAGCCAGAAATCGGTCATCGACTTCAGAAGACCATTGCAGTTTCTATGCGAACAGCAACGAGTACCTGTACAGTGAGCAGTAAAAATATTGATGCTCCTGTACAGGGGATAATGCACCCCCCTTATTCTGATTCTGCACCCGTCGAAGCGCTATCCCCGGCAAGTTCTGCCTTTCCTCTTCCCGAACAGCAGGCTGCTCCCCAGCAATTCTTTTCGGGGATCAATATAATTGCTTCTCCTGGAGGGCATGTAGGCCAGATCAGTGTTTACCAGATGACCGGGGATGAAGGGACCTCCGTTTATGAAATGATGGGCTTGGATACATCACTATATAACCTGTTTGTGCTCGACGGGGACAACCTGGCAAGCAGGAGTTTTTCTATCTCCAGGCAATGCGCCTTGAGTGGCTATATCCAGCCAGAAATTCGGGAGCGCTTTCTTTCCCTTTTGCCCATGGACCAGATGGCCCTCATCAACATTCCTTCGATTTTTGCCACAGTGAACCGCAGGGAACGACGGACTGATCCAGAGCATCAGGCGCTGCTGGGCCGTATTACAAGCATACGACTGCAAAGCCATGACGTGCATTTTCAATGGAAACCCTACTGCATGTTCCCACAGCAGGTACTGAACCAAAATGAATCGCTCTTTGATATCTGGACAGCTCCAGCAACAAACGAACTGTCAGATGAACACTGGACAATTAAGCAGATTCCTCTGCTCAAAAGGCTCCAGTCGGTTGGTATTGATCCCTTCCGGCTGACCAGATGAAGGAGGCACCATGAAACAAGCAGAAGCGGGCATCACCCGCATCGTTTTGAACACACCAACGATTCACGGCGCTGTCCTGCACCCCAGGCCAGTCAATTTTCTGTATGGAAAAAACGGAACAGGAAAAACATCCATCGGAAAAGCAATCGCTGATGAGGGAAGTGACATCACCTGGGCCGAAAACCTTCATGGCGGTGTTAAAGTATATCTTTATAACGAAGCGTTTATTGATAACAATGTACACAGCTATAGCCAGCTTCCAGGTGTTTATGCGCTCTCTGAGGAGAACGTGGAGATCCAGCGGCTGATCGATGAGAAAACGAAAGAAAAAGAAAAAGCAGAGAATCGCATCCCAGAAATGAAAGAAGAACTGAGCCAATTGCAGGGAGAATCCTCTCAGGCAATGGAGGAAAACTGTAAAGCCATCTGGCGGGCAGCCGCCCCGCTTCGCAAGCGCTATGAGCTGGCTATTGACCCATACCATGAAGATGTGCAGGCTTTTGCGGATCATTTGTCCGAATACAAAAGAGAAGATGAAGCAGAAGAAAACATGGACATCTCTTATCAGCTTGCTTTTTCCCAGGAGCAGGTTCATTATGCGCTCTATCAGCTCCTGCCTCCTTGTTTATTCCCTGCGGATGACCTTATGGATATTCCGATTGTCAGTCACAGCGATTCTGCTATGTCCGTATTCTTTCGGGCACTGGGCAACATGGACTGGGCGCGGATCGGACACGAAACTTACGGAAAAGCGGCGGATTGCCGTTGCCCATATTGCGGTCAAAGTCTGCCAAATGGATTTGAAAAAGAGTTTGCCGATTGCCTGGATCAGGAGTACCAGAAAAAAATGGAGGAACTCCAGGCCTTTGCTGCTGCTTATCAGCAAGCCATGGAAAGAACATTTTCGATTCTTGAAATCAATCTGCGGGATGCTTCCCAGGGCGAGCCCAAATACCGCATGCTGGCAGAGCTGTTGACAGAGAAGGCGAATGCTAATTACCAGATCATTCTAAAAAAGCTGAACAGCCCACGGGAAGAACTTCTGCTTTCCGATCTGACCGAATTAATGGAGCAGCTCAACACGATTGCTAAAGAATCCAATCAAAAACGCAGGCGGTATATCGAAGCGGCAGAAGATTTGCCCAAAGCCAGAGAACGCTGTGTCCAGCAAATTTGGCAGGCTATAGCTGCGAGATGTTGTGAACTCCTGGATTTGCGGGATACTGTAAAAAAGGAGACTGGAGAAAAAGAGAGGAAGCTGGAGCTGAAAATCCGTACAGCGGAAGGAAAACTGGCGAAGCTTTGCCAGGAGATAGATACACTCAGTTGCAGCATGACCGACACATCCAAAGCAATGCGAGAGATCAACGCCACCCTCAAAACAAGCGGATTCACTGGCTTTCATTTTCAGGAAAAAAAAGGCCATGCCTATGAACTTGTCCGGGATACACAGCCCGAGCAAGGCGCAGCAGTAGGGCTGAGTGAGGGGGAACGCAGATTTATCGCATTCCTCTACTTCTTCCATTCGGTTATGGGCAGCCTTGAAGAAGACGGGGAGATTGAGGACAAAGTTGTGGTGATTGACGACCCTGTTTGCTCTCTGGACAGTGAAGTGCTTGCTTTTGTCGCCGCACTGGTACGTTCTCTGATACAAAAATGCCTGAATCGTTACCGCTGCGGCGCGAAAGATTCACACATCCTGCAGGTATTCTGTCTAACGCACAACCCAATTTTCTTCCGGCTTATTTCGGATGGCCATATTCCGGATCATGCCCACTGCGCGTATTTTGAAGTGCGCAAGGATGATCGGAACATTACGGATATTATTCCCTGTATAGCCAAAGAAAACACCATTGGAACAGAAACAGTGAATCGAAGCCCTGTCAGTGACGAATACCAAGGGCTGTGGCGGCAGTTTATCCTTTCCGACCAGCCGCAGGTTTTGATTGCAATTGCCCGGCAAATTTTATGCCGCTATTTTCTGCTGACGTGCCACCATGACGGGCGAGAATTGCAGAAGACTTTGCTGGACGAAAATAAAGACGCCTTCGCACCGCCTGGCTCAATGGACGGACAGAGCAGTTTCAATATTGTTTCAGCAATGGTTTCTCTCATGGATCTAAACAGTTCTGGAGCTATGAACAGCCTATATTTTGATATGAGAGCTGTTGATCCGGGACAAATCCGATTCGTTTTTAAGAAGATATTTGAAGTTATGCACCAGGAACAGCATTATCGGCACATGCTGGGAACGGTGGGAGCGCAATGATTAGCCTGGACTTCGGGACGCTGCGGCGTCCTTTTTTGTTTTCAAATTACAGGATGCATCAGAATACTGCTACAAGAAACGCCTAAAAAAGAACTGTTGCGAAAAAAAGCAACACATAGCAACAGAAAGCAACAGAAAGCAACTATCGACAGCAACATAAAGCAACATCATAATACCTATGTCAAGAGACAAAGAACCATGAGTCATCCAGTCGCGCGGATGTTCCGAACCCATGATTCTCTGGAATGATTTGAATATGCTTTCGGAGGCATATTCAAAATTCGACATCTATCTTAAAAACAGAAGAAGTAAGGGAGGATCATGCTATGTGTATCTGCGATTTTACTCTTTCGGAAATTGATAATGAAGAAATGTCGATTCATGATGTTATTCAGGCCACTGTGGATGACTTCAATCGAACCATTGATCATTTGAAAAATCACCGTCAGAATCAGGTATATTTGCGCCACCTCTATGATTTGATCGTATTCATGCAGCGAGATGATTGTTTTTACTTCATGGAAACTGATCCTGATACTTTTATCTCGCTCATGTTATCCAGCATCGGATTGTCGATGCGCGATGTTGTGGCAGTTGTCGCAAGATAAGGATAATCCAAATTGTCAAGAGGGGAGTTGGTGTTTATTACACCAAAAACGGGACTTTTATGGTGTATTTTACACCATCCAAAGTACGTTTTCTATAATATAATATACATGGTGATTGTCATGGGAGGAAAGAAGTCTTTAGGTATGAGGCTGCAATGCCTACGCCAAAGAAAGGGGTTATCACAAGCAGAGCTTGCGTCGATGGTCATTGTCAGTCGGGAAACAGTCAAAGACTGGGAAAATGACAGATATGAGCCATCTTGTGAAATTCTTGTTGAGTTATCGAATCTCTACCAGATCTCTACTGATTCTATCCTTGGGGTAAAAAACCCACGGATGATCAGCATGGATCAACTAACGAATGATCAGATTGAGTACATTACTCAATTGGTTCACTCGATGAAGAAGAATAACTGACAAGAAAACCAGTCTCACAATCCTCCGGTGTAAAAGCCGGTCATCAGCAATAACTGCCACAATTCTCTTTTGAACACTATCCAAAAGAGCAGCAATTAGCGCATGGGAGTAGCTGATATGTTCTTTGACAATAGAATAGCCGGGTTACAGGTACGTTTACCTATAGGGGAAGCGGCATGTGTGGCGGCGCGAGGACGGTAAAGCCAGAGCGATCAACGCAACACACAGACCTTGTGAGGCGAAGCAAGGCGCGAGGAACCCTGTAGGAGATAATGATACTTCTTCACAGCCTCCTAATGACTTGGGAGGAGAACCTGCTGTGCACGACAGCCGAGGGCGGCATCGACATGGTGGGGCTATGATGCGGTAACGCAAACCGCAGCCTGTAGCACGCCCGGTTCCTATGAAAGGGAGCCAGCCGGGGGTTCGAGATGAAATACGGCAGAATAAAAGAAACCAATCACGCCCGTACCAGGCATATTCCTGATACGCTTGGTACGGGTGCTTTCAATAAATCATACAGGTGGTGATAACATTGACGGATCAGACTGCTGTTTTATATACTAAAGAGCAGGTAGAGAATATTGTTGAGATGGTTATTCAAAAACTGTTTCAGCGCGGATCAGTTCCTACCGAAACGAATCTTGACAACAGCACATCTCAACAACCCAAGCCAAGCACAAAAATGACGTTGTCAGTCAATGAAGCTGCTGAGTTGATCGGCATCAGCAGACCCAAGGTGTACGATCTTCTCCGGGACGGCACACTTCCCTCCATCCACGTTGGCAAAAAAATAGTCATCCCCAGGCAAGCTGTCATTGATTGGCTCTCGGAAGGAGAAAGCAATGGCAAGGAAACGTGCTAATGGCGAAGGAAATCTTAGAAAGCGTGAAGATGGAAAAGGCTGGGAAGCTCGGTACTATGATCCAGATGGGAAAAGGCACTCTGTTTATGGGAAAACACAAGCTGAGGTGCGAAAAAAGCTTGCTGCTGCGCTTGCGGAACTGGAATCCAAAAGCGTTCTTGCAGAACCAGAAATTACAGTAGCAGGATGGCTAAGCACTTGGGAGCACGACTTCCTTGGCAATGTCAAACCTGGAACAGCGGACAATTATGCAGCCTTGCTTCGGCTGCATATCATTCCTTCTTTAGGACAGTTAAAACTGACAGAACTCAAGACACCGGCAATTCAGAGACTATATAACAGCAAGTTGGAACAAGGATTGAGTCCTAAATCAATTAAGAATCTTCATGGCTGTTTGCACAAAGCACTTGATACTGCTGTAAAGGTCGGATATCTTGTAAAGAATCCATCTAGCGCTTGTATTCTTCCTCGAGTGGTGCAACCAGAAATAAAACCGTTAGATACACCCGATCTAACAAAACTGCTGAATGCATTACATGGGCATGAATACGAAACACTTATTACCGTAGATATATTTACTGGATTACGATCTGGGGAATTGATCGGACTAACCTGGGATTGTGTTGACTTTGAAAATGGATTAATTCGGGTTGTCAAGCAACTTCTTCTTCCAAGAAAAAAAGGGGAGGTATTTCGCTATGGCACTCTCAAGAATGACAAAACAAGGACAATAGCTCCTGCTCCGTTTATAATGGACATGCTGAAAAAGCATAAAGCAGAGCAGAAAATGCAACGTTTACGCATGGGTCCAGCATGGGAGGATGAGGGGTTCCCTGATTTGGTTTTCACATATCCCAATGGACATCACTTAACACAATGGAACGTTTGCCGAGCCCTTCAAAAAGTCTTAAAAGATAACGGTATGGATCCACACCGATTCCATGATCTCAGACATACGTTCGTAGTTAATTCTTTTCGGGCAGGGGACGATGCAAAAACAGTTCAGCAAAACGCTGGCCACTACTCCGCAGCATTTACTCTTGACCGATACGCGCATGTTACTGCGACTATGCGAAAAGAAAGCGCAGAGCGGATGCAAAAGTTTTTCGAGAGGCTTGGATGAGGCCCAAAAAGCTGGTGGGGGTACGGTGGGGGTACAAAGGGTTCCAAAAATGAAGAAACCCTTGATAAATCAAGGGTTTCAGAGTGGTCGCAACAGGACTCGAACCTGTGACCCCATCGATGTGAACGATGTGCTCTACCAACTGAGCCATGCGACCATTTATGTTATCCGATTTCTGGGCTTAACGGTCCATGTCACATCCATGGGCACCCACCGCATCGGTTAAGCGGGATAAAAGATGGAGCGTTTTTATTGCTTGCTCCCCTCGCTGCTCTCTCAGACAGCAAAAGTATTATACCTCAATTTGCGGTGTTTGTCAACAGATTATTTTTCAGTTTTTTAAAAAGTAAGCAAACTGCAGAAAGGTATGAAAACAAAAGCGCTTTAATTTTCCCGCGCGGGC
>Ga0247611_10008098_pt1 | contig 13029 bp, 18 predicted proteins | sample 177DNAGHGhighgp2_FD_192422 | JGI IMG/M metagenome (GOLD analysis project Ga0247611, IMG submission 192422) | Sheep rumen microbial communities from Palmerston North, Manawatu-Wanganui, New Zealand - 1770 DNA GHGhigh gp2 | ecosystem: Host-associated > Mammals > Digestive system > Stomach > Rumen... | reverse complement strand
TTATGAAGTTCGCTTTGAAGATGACATTGAAAAACTTAAAGCTAAAGTGGAGGGAGAAATGTTAAATGAATAGTTTATCAAATTACTTAAAAGAAATTGTATCTGATGAATTTCAAATGAAACGCATTATTAAATATTATGATGAAGAAGTTAGAATTGAAAATAAAAAAAATATGCGTGAATTTGTTAAAAGCAAATGTAAAAGGAAAGGAAAACCAAAATGCTAAAACCAAATCAAAAAATCTGCCTTTATATGAATGATGGTGTACCATGTGGAGAGTACACCTCTATAAAGGAAGCTTATGAAGGATTGCAAGAATGTAAAAGGTTTGATTTATCTATAGATAAACTTGTTGCAAAGTTCAATGAATACTATTTTGAATTTCACGAGGAAGATGATAAGAACATATACATAACAGATGTTAAGATTTATAAGCGAAATAACAAATATTTTATGAAAAGTTTAAAAAATAATTAAAAAGTTAGAAAATTACTATTGTTTTGTTGTTTGATTTTGTGTATAATGTAGGTAGTTAAGGAGATATAAAATGGAAACACAAGAAATTATTGAAGACTTATTTGAAAGAAATAAGCAAGAAATCGTATTAATTAAAGTAGAAAACAATCTAAAATGTGATAGTTATTATTACATGTATGAAAATTTTTCAAACCCAAACAAATTAAATTTACTCGTTAAAGGCTTATCTGCTTTCTTAAATCAAAAGGTTGTATCTAGTTTTGAAAACCAGATGTTAAGAATTGATGTCTACAAAAAAGAAAGAGTTGTGTTAGACTTTGTTAGCTATTTACAATACATACCTCACAATGAACATAACATATTAATTGGAGTAGACCTTAATGGAGAACCAATCTATGACAAAATTGAGAATATCAAATCACTTTTAATTGGTGGTGCTTCTGGTTCAGGTAAAACAAACCTATTACATCAAATTATTATGTCTTATTTATTACTAAATGATAATAAATATATTGCTATGATAGATATGAAAGGTAATGAATTGACCAGATATGATGATTTGTGTGAAAAGAATAATTGCATGGTTAGACCAACAGCATACACACCAAAAGAAGCTTTAAAGACTTTAGTGGTTTTTAAAAATGAAATCAAAAGAAGATTTAAAGATATGAAAAGACGTGGTTTAAGAAATTCTGATGAACCTCCATTCTTACTTGTAATTGATGAGTATGCTCAACTTTTCCAAAATAGTACTCAAAAGAAAATTATTAATGAATTGGTTTCATCTTGTGCAGCACTTGGTAGAGCAGCTAATTGCTATCTATTCTTGGCAACTCAACATCCAACAAATGACAACATCAATTCATCTATTAGAGCCAATCTTCAATCAAGACTTGGTTTAAAATGTATGACTGGTCAGCAATCTCATAACATCTTGGAAAACCCTAAAGCTACAACTTTATTAAACCCCGGAGACTTTATTCTTCATCTTGATGGAAAGCAAGAAACTTTTGGTGGTGCTTGTTATGTTCCAGATGAAGTTATTGACCAATTCGTTGAAATTAACAAATAAGCGTTTATAGAGCGTTTTAGAATTGTAATGATAAAATATTCATTATTAACTATAAAATTCAATACAACTAAAATATGATTAAATTAGAACTATATTAAATTAAGGAGATAATTACAAATGATAAATTTATACAGATATAACATTCAATATGTTGATGGAACTTGTACAATTACAAAGTGGAGACCATGTGCTTTAAAAAGAATTTCTACCACTATTGATATGGTTAATATGCTAAACAGTAGCAAAAACATTAAAACATGGCAAATGGAATATAAGAGAGGTTAATAACTATGATTTACGGATACGCTAGAGTTTCAACAGCTTATGAACAAGCAAAAAATAGAAACCAAACATTTGATAGACAAGAAATGATTTTGAAAGAAAATGGTGTTAAAGTCGAAAACATCTTTTGTGATAGAATTTCAGGTGGTTCAAAGGCAAGCGATAGACCAGCCTTTGATAAGCTAATGTCAATTGTTCTTCCCGGAGACACAATTATAGTAAGTGAAATGTCTCGTTTATCAAGAAGTTTGCCTGACCTATTAGCAACTATTGATGAATTTATAAAAAGACAAATTGGTATTCATTTTGTAAAAGAAAGTCTCCTTATTGGTGCAGATGGTTTAAACCCAATGAATAGATTATTGTTCCAACTTCTTGGTGCTTTTAATGAATTTGAACGTTCTCTAATTGCAGAGCGTGTGAGTCAAGGTATGCAAGCAAGCAAACAAAAAGGTAAGAAACTTGGAAGACCAGCAAAACTTGATGAACAAACTAGAAATCTAATCATCAGAAAAAAACTTGCAGGTGCAACCTATGAAGAAATGCTTGAAGAATTTAAAATATCTCGTGCAACATTAGCTTCAATTTTAAAAGGTTGGAAAAATTTGCGTTAAACTCCTTTACACTATTTAAAAGTGTGATATAATAAAAATAAGCATAGAAAGATTTGCACAAATGTGTCTTATTCCTTACATTCGCAAATCTGTATATCGCATTCCCCCGTATCTCTCTATGGCGATATATCTATGCTTCAGGCATTACAAAACTTTTCTTTTTAAGCTCTCACTTTTTTGAGAGCTTTTTATTTACTTTAATTTTAAAATATAGTATAATAGTTATGCTCTCTTAACTGTGAGTACATTTTGATTTTTCAATATAAAGTTCTCTAGCATTAACCACTTACTTAATTGTAGGTGGTTTTTCTTTTGCTTTAAATTCAACAGACCTATTCTATTTCGCACAAAATTAAGCCATATTGCGTTTTCTTACTAAAAATGATTAATTATTCATTTGACTAAAAAGAATTGAAATTAGAGCATATTTTAAGCATTTTCACAATAAAGCACAAAAAAAGTGCTAACCCATATAGAGCTAACACTTACTTTTGGAGGTACAATAAAATGGAAACTAGGTCTTATACCACGATTTTATTATACCACTACAAATTGTTTTTATCAATTTTTATTTTCTAGTTTTTCAAAATCGTATTTATTTACAATTGAATTTGCTTCTTGAGCTTGGTCTTGAACAGTAATAAATCCATTATTTGTTGGTCTTGCGACTTCATGATATTCAATATTGTTTCCACCAAATTTTCCTTTTAATCTCATTCTGTTCAATGCACTATCTTTTAATTGACCGATTTCAACACCTGTGGTTGTCATAGATATAACAAATTCTTCTAAAGACAAGAATAATTTTCTTATGTTTTCTTTGATTGCAAAATGAACAATAAAGTCATCCCAAGTTTCTGCACTAATTCTAAAGAAAGCACAGAGAGTTAATTTGTCGGGTATATATGCTACATTTATATCTGTATTTACTCTATCTAAAATATCATAAAATAAATTAATTCTTTCATTTAAGAAATATTGATTGCTTTCATAAAATTGAATTGCCTCTTGTTCGGTCAATTGAATTTGTCTTCTAAAGATGGTATTTAATTTAATAAACACTTGTTGCCTATATAAAGCTTTATCTTGTCTTGGAGATGTATCAATCTCTGTTTGTATATGACTTTTTAATTTACCGATGACATTATATATATCATCTTCCCTAACAAACGTTGACATTATTTCATCATTTGTCATAACTCTTTCCATGCTTTATCGCCTCCTTATCTCATCCCTAATACTAACACCTTTTCTTGAGAATTTTCGCTTTCAAACAATACCATAGCAGCTTTCTTCCCATCTCTATCAAATAATATATTCATATCTATATTATCATATTCTTTTAAAGTGTTAATAGCTTTACTTAAATTATTTCCATTTAACAAAATTTCACTATCATTTTCTAAAGGCATATCAATGTCGCAATCATACTCATTATCTCCACTTGCATTAAAATGATTTTTTGTAAGTTTTGCAAGAACGATTTTATCTTGTGTTTCACAACCTTTGGAATTGTTTAGGCACTCAAGAAGTTGATTACCGTCAATAGATGAAACTTTATATCCATTTTTAGCATCCAAGAAGATTTTTTCCATATTAGGATAATCTCCCTTAAATAAAGTTCCAACAATTGCAATATTATCTTTTGCCACAACAATAGTTTGATTGTCAAATCTTGCTTTGCATTTTTCTAATCCAAAATTTTCACTAATAACTTTAATAAATTCTGTAGTAATGACTACGCTTTTGTGTTCTTCAACATCAAGGTTTCCTTCATAATTGTACGCTTTAAAACTATCTGTTGCAGTTATATTACCTGCATTATCACAATAAACACCTTTTAAAATCAGATTTTCTCCTGCACCAACATAATTGCTGGCTTTTGATAAATACTTAATATCTAAAGGCATTGATTTATCTTTTGGAAGATGAACAATTGGTGGTTCACATTCTATTAATCTTGAAGCATATTTACCTTTTAAACCTTTTGCAATGAAACTCTTATCAGTTACTTTTACATCATTAGCTTGTATTTTTTTAGCCATCTCAAGAGCAGAAGAACTTACAGCAAAGCTCTTTTGAATATCAAAATCTTCTAATCTGCAAATGATGACTACTTCTCGCTCATCAAACTTTTCTCCAAAAGAATAAAGAGTACATCCTTTCTCTGCTTTTTTAAATAAGCAAATTTCGTTTAACTTCTTTGGTAATAAATTAATATCTAACATATAATATTTCCTCCTAATTATTCTTCAAAATTATCAAATTCTATTGCAAGTTGATTTAATTGCTCAAGTCTTAATTGCTTTTCTTTAAGTGGGATACATAACTTACCATTAATTTTGGTAATGTTCTGTGCTTCTAGGAACTTTTCATAATCTCTTTTGAAAAATCTACCAAAGCAATAATCATAGCACTTGTTTCCAAATCTATCTTGTTCGACAGTTTCAATATTCCAATTCTTGACAAATTCATAAAGACTTGGTTGCTCTTTATACATTAAGTTTAAGAACATAGAGTTATTAATACTTCTATTTATAACATCTAAAATAGTTTCCCATGCACTATGCTTGTCTTGATAATTTCCAATGCTATTTAAAATGTCATAAGGACTATTAGGTGCAAATTGCTTAACTTTGCAATATTGCTTAACAGTCTCTATATAAGTTTCATCATCTAATTGATTAAAACTATCGTACCAAATCTCAAGTAGCATTTTGTTTGTTAAATTGAATTGCCAATTGATATACATAGCTTTTAAATAATTTAACCCCTTTAAAAATACTCTCTTATCTAACATTTCCATTTCCACCTAACCAATCACTCATATCTAAATTACTAAATGTTTCTTGTTCTTCAAATTTCTTACCACTTGGGCTATTAAGATAATTTAACCATTTGCCACCATCTTCTTTAAACTCTTTAATACCTTTTTCTCTAGTGATAAAATCTTCAAGAGACCACTTGTATTTAAAGAAATAATGCTCATCCTTTAGCGTTATGTTGTATCTCTTCATGAAAATTAAAATATCTTGAATTGTAAATCCATCATTTTTAATTAAATCTCTAATTTTCTTTTGAGTTTTAAGAGTCATTTTCTTATGGTGGATAATATCTAAAGAGTTCCAATAATTTAAGATTTCATCAAAATTAATATCATCTTGTTTTGCAATCTCATTTTTAGGTTCGACAACTTCAGTTGTCAGAGCCATAGGCTCGGCTTTAATATCTTCGATTTTCTCTTGTGGTTCAACGATTTCTTTTTCTTTTAAGAATTTCTTATTATCTTTAACAATATTATTTTTAAGCATTTCTTTATTATTATTTAAGCATTTATTATTATATATTAAAGCATTTACCTCTTGATTACCACTCGTGGGTTCAACCACTTGTGGGTTTTGAGAGTTGTGGCTAATCGCAATGCTGTCAATTTTTTCTTGCTTAACAAGATAAGAAACTTGAATATACCATCCTGCAATTACACCTTTTTCTCTTACATCTACAACTTTGATTAAACCTTTTTCTTTTAGAATGTCTTTGGTTTTCTTTAACTTGTCAGAACCAATTTTTAAGCATTTCTTTACATACTCATCATTAGCCTTAATTGTGTTTGTTTTTTGCCATTTTGCAGTTTTGTAGTAAAAAATATATAAAGCAATACAGTCAACACAATTTTCAAGAGAAAATAATGTGTCGATAGTATGTTTATTTAAAATAAGCAAATCATCTGCAATATCGTTTAATTGTAATTCTTTCATTGACTTTCAACTCCTTTTTCACAATTATTTTAGCATAGTTATTTTCGCTATGCAACTACTTTCGGCTAATTTGTAATATTCTTGCTTTGCCATTGAACTTAACATAGTCAAGATAGCCTTTTTCAATTAAAGATTTAACATAATCACTTACCATTCTTTTTGAAAAATTGGTTGTTTTAGATATTTCTTCATTGGTTGCAATAACATAACCTTGTTTATCACTTTTTTGTAAAAAAAATATCATTAGTAATTTCTCTTTTGACGTAAGATTTGTGTCATCAAATATATATCTTGTTAATTCATAAAAAAGTTCTTTTTTCATTTTTATCTCCTTTAAAAATTAAAAGCCCTCGATTAAAAGAATTGCCGTTCTAATAATCAAGAGCTTAATGTTGGTAGTATTCACTTTACATTGATAGTATCGGCAACTACTACCAACTATGTACATTGTAAGGGCATAGACTATGCCTAAATCAATTATACAACTTTATATATGCTCTTGCAATTGTTTTTGAATAATTGTTAAAGATTTTATTCCACTATTTCAAAATCTTCAAACAAAACATCGCAATCTCCTTCTTCTGTAATTCCATGATAACTTATTGTTCCACAATTACTAGAATAGTCGACACTTTCTATTTTTGCATGTCTAAAGAATACTCCTAAATCAATTTCTTCTTTACTGCTTAAATCTACTTCAACGATTTTATCTCTTAACTTAATTTTTGTAAACATTGTAGTACCTCGTATTTTTAACAAAAATAGCCTTAATTTAACGTTTTAGCAATAGAATGAATAAATACTCGTTTCTCACTTAAAACTCGCTATACGCTTAATTTTTGTTGGTATTACCCTTTTGCCCACTCTTTCATCTTTTCACGCAACTTATCAAAACCACTTTCATTGTTCTTGGCTCTATAAATTGCATTTCTACTCACACCTAATTCTTTGGCAAGGTTAGAATAACTAGTCTTGCCAAATTTTTTAATCATTGCTTTTTGTAATTTTTGAACATCTCTTGTTTTAAAAGTTGAAGTCTGGCAAGTCATATCCATCATCGCTTGTAATTCCAGCATAATCTTGAGTGTGAGTATCATCATATTGTTGTTCAATTGCTTGTTCTTCATTAGCAAGCTTAACAATAGCATTAACGTTTGCAACAATGTCATTGTATTGCTTTCCATTATAAGTATAATTATTTTTTGTAAAATATATCTTACTAATAGACTCTATCTTAATATCTGTATTTTCATTAATCTTACCAATAATATCAACATTAGAAACCCAAATACAATATTTACCTAGTGTTTCATAAGAGTTGCCAACTTTTGCATTATCATTTACATTAATGCACATCCACTTTCCTTTTGAGCCTTCGCCTTTTTTGAATTTCTTAACTGTGATAACTTTATCTACGCTTATTCCATAAGCCTTAATTGTTGCCATTTTCTTTAATCTCCTTTAATTTTTTATCAAAATAACATTTATATTTATCTTTGTAGTCAACCAAAATTTTCATAATGATTTGACCACAATTTTCTTTTGTAACAAAAATGAATAATACACCATATTTTTGCTGCATAGTCTGCATAGCTTTAACTATTGTTTCAACATTAAAGTTTGCTACAAGTTGACCTTTTTTGTGAGTAGGACTTGAATATTTCCAGCGTGGTATCTTATATCTTGCTTTTACATCTTCAAGATTTTTGTATTGTTGTTCTTCTTCAATCAGAATAATCAAACCCATACCACATTTATTTGCATTTTGGATTTCATTTCTAAATCTTACATGGTCTCTTGTTAAGTCCATTTCGACTTCAAGCATATCTTTTTTAGTGTCAACTAGAATTGACATATCATTGACTAAAGCATAGTCTCCAAAAGGAAGTTTACTTCTAATTACATTTATTCCTTCCTCTTGGAAAAATTTGTTTTTAGCATTATGCTTGTTCGCTTGTTGTCTTGAGTCCTCAATAAGATTTATTCCTTCATATTTACCCATTAAAAGACACCTTCATCAAACTCTCTTGGGAAGCCTAATTTATCTAATACGCTTTGACTTATATCTCCTAACGGTATTCTTTTCTCTTTAATGCAAGTGTTGTAATATTTCAAAGCACCTGATATTAATTCTTTCATTTCGCTTTCATTTACATCGTAATTTTTTGCGAACCATTTAACATTGTTTAATGTTTTAGGTTTTTCGCCTGCAAAAATAGCTTCTTCACTTTCTTTATCGAAGAAAACCCAAAATAAGACTGCATTAGGGAAATGTCTTAAATAAGCATAGTACAAACCTTGATAAATTTCTTCTTTTGGAAGTTTAGCAATAATATCATCATATTTGCTTAATGATTTAGACTTTACTTCAATAAGCAATTTCTCCTCTGGTATCTCAATATCAGGTATTCCACCACATTGTTGATAATCATGGAAGAAGTCAAAGAAATTTGCTTTCTTGTCTTGTTCATCATACCAAACAATATTTTTACCTAATCTTTTGCTATAATAGTTTCTTACGATTAATTCTGCCATATCGCCACGTCTTAACCATTTAGGGTCAACTTGTTCTTTGTAAGCACCTAATAAAGATAAGACTGTATCGCCTTTTTTCTTAAATTCTGAAAACCCACATAATTCAACGAATGAATGACCAGTCATTTTCTTCTTGCTCTGAATAGTAGTATTTGTGTCAAAACATAAACATCCATCTTTAATTCTAAAATTTCCAATCACAATATCACTCCTTTTAAATTAAATTTTTTGCAAATTCCACTTCGATATGTGGAAACATATTTTTTATTTGAGTTAAAGCTAACTCTTTATTACACATATATTTACTAGGATGAATTAAAGTAATTTTATTACATTCACTTAAATTAAGAGATTTAAGAATATTAACTAATATTTCTAAACTACAATGAGTATTCATTTGTCTTTCATATTTTGAATATTCTTCATCATTACGTTTTAAGGCTTCATCTAGTAAATCTTTAGTCCAATTACATTCAATAAATATTTCGGTAAATTTTATTTTTGAAATGTTGCTTTCAAATGTGAAAAAGTCTGTCATAAACAAGACTGTTGATTTTTCATCTTTAAAAATATAAGCATTATTTAAAACGTTGCCATGCTTTACTTCAAAAGGTAAAACTATTAAATCTTCAAATTTATATTTGTTTCCAAAAACAACAACTTGCCCTTTATAACCATTTTGCATAACTTCTCTATTGCTATAAACAGGCATATATTCATTTAACCATTTAGCACTTTGACAATGGTCTCCATGTATATGGCTTATAAATACACCTTTAAAATCACTTACCACTTTGCCAAGTTTATATAAGGCTTTGAGGGTTGCTTTCTTTTCAACCCCCGCCTCAATTAAATAGTTATTATTTTGATGTGTTTTAAGAATATATAAATTACCACTACTACCAGTTTTAATTGGTAAAATGTTCATTAAATATCTAAAATGTCTCCTGTTCCGAAATCATTTGCAACATTTTCAGCTTCAACAATGTCCTTATACTTTCTATCCTTATTTGAAAAATCTACATCACTTTCTTCATCAATAACACTTAAATCTCCAACAATTTCATCAGGATATTTCATAAATGGTCTAATCTTATCGCCTTTAAATAAAGCTCTAATTGCTGTTTTCTTAACCATTTTTTCTGTATATGTGTCCCATATTTTGTGTGTCTTTGCTGCATTATATGCTTGAAGAATTGCCTCTTTATCAATTTTCTCAACGATTTGCTTAACTTCTCCATCTTCTTGATAGAAAGCAATAGCAAAAGCACCAGTAATTTGGTTCATATCATTAGGATTACGTTTAGGATTTGGCTTAAAGTCATTAAATACATCTTTTCCTAATCTATAATCGAAATGATAATCTAATTCATCTCCAATGCAAATTACATCTGCAATAAAATTAAAGATTTTCTTTGTGCAATATTTAGTAATAAGTTTTTGGAAAGTTTGATATTGTGGTTCAAAAGTTAAATCTAGTTTTCCTGTATTAGGATTTTTTCTAATCATTGGATGTAAATAATCATATCCATCTACCCCTAATTTTGCCCAGTGCTTAATTGCACCTACAACATCATTACCAATCATATCAATTTGTTTCCAAGAATAATTATTAGTTCTAACAATTTTGTCAGTTATAGAAATAATATTTGCAGCAACCGCTTGTTCTTTTGGAGACCAAGTTTCATTGTTTAATTCAACCATATCTCTGATTTGATTTGTGATATTTTCAGTAATGGCATAAGTTGGAGACTTAACTGCTACTTGATTTGCTTTTGGAGTAGGCTTTGGTTCAGATTTTGGTTCAACCTTTTTAGGTTCGACTTTTTCTTCAACAACTTCTCCACTAACACTATCAATTTTAATATCATCTACAACTTCAACCTTTTGTTTAGGTTGTTCAATAGGTTTTTGAGTTTCTACAACTTCAACCTTTTCTTCTTGAGCCTTTGCTTGTGCAGGCTTTTTTTCTTGCTTTGGAGTATCTCCAAATAAATCATCATTTAATAAATCATCAATGTTAAAATCTTCCATAATTATTCTCCTATAATTCTAATAATTTAATAGTATCTTCATTTGAAACGAATGTTGAGAAGATTTGAGCTTGAGTATTTGCTACTAAACTCTTAATATTTTCACTATCTAAATCTTTTAACTTGTCAAAGACAATCGGTAATGTTTCTTTTACACCAAGTGCTTTTCTTAAATCTTCAATGATTTCAATTCCTAGTTTAATCTTTTGACCATCATTTAGTCCACGATAATCAATACCTTTATAAGTTGCTTTGCAAGTTTCAGTAATAGCACCAGTGTTAGATGTTTCAAGTAAAACAAATTCAATGTTTGGGAATACCTCATTTGTCTTTTGTTGAATTTTATTAATCTTTTCTTGCTTAAAATCTTCAAGTAAAACTAACTTAATTTCACATTTAGATAATTGTTGTTTTAAATCTTGAATAGTTAATTCTTTGTTGCTAATAAGAGATGTATCACTCTTGCTCTTTAATTCAGATATTTCTCTCATGTATTTTTCGATATATTGAATTTTAGTATTATTAAATTGGTTCTTTTCACTTTCGCCTGCAATAATAATGCTATTTAAAGATTTTTGAAGTCCATCTCTTTCGATGGTTGCATTTCTATATTTTGCCCAAATTTCATCATAATGCTTTTGAGTTTCATTTAATCCACTTTCTTCAACTATCTTTTTCAACTCATCAATTTCTTGTTTTAATGGCTCTGTTGCATTTTTAATTTCATTTAGTTTAGCTTTGATTTCTTCTCCATTAAGAGCAAAACCACATTTTGGGCATTTGGCTAGAGAGCCTTTTAATTGTAAGAACTTCTTTTTGTTTTCTTCAAATTGTTGTTCCTTAACTTCTAAATTTTCTTTAACATTTTGGTTTTGAGCTTTTGCGATATTTAACTTCTTTTCTTCATTATTTAATTCAATCGCAATGTCATTAACCTTTTTGCTTGCATTTTCAATTTTTTCTTTAGCAGCAAGATATTCTGCAGAATATTGGAAATCTTTATTTTTTACAATTTCTAGTTTTTCCTCTAATTTAGAGATTTCGCTTTCATCAACAGGCTTAATGTTGTTTTTTAATTCATTTAGAATTGCCTCGTTATTTGCAATATCATCTTCAAGCATACTCTTACGCTTGTTAATCATTGTTTTAACTTTTGCAACATCGTAAAGTTGAGCCATTAAGTCATCTTTGATAAGAGCGTATTCTTCTTTAGAAACCAACTCTTTGTCATTTGATAATCCTAATATCTTTTCGATTTTAGTTCTAGCAATCTTATAGTCAATGCTACCAAGATAATTAAAATCCATTAAGCAACGTAATGTGTTAAATCCTTTTAAAGTTTCTTCTTCAAGTCCAATCTCTTGATTTAAACGCTTAAAGTATTCTGTACTAGAATATTTTGCGTCATTGATGAAAAACTCATTAGAAAATTTGCTAAATTCTCCATCTTTAGTGTATGAAGCTTTATAAATTCTCTTTAATTCTAATTTTTCTCCACTTTCTTTTGTGAAAACACATGTAACTTCAAGTGGTTCTTTTGGATTGTTCTTGTCAATGTTTAAGCTGTTTTCTTTGCCATAAACATTTGTTTCATCGCACAAAACCCACATAATAGAGTCGATTATTGTACTCTTTCCTAGAGCGTTTTTACCTCCTAACCCTACAAGGTGCTTTGTAAAAGTAAAATCTTGATTTTCTACACCTCTAAATTTTTTGATTTTTAGTTCATTTAAGAACATTTTTTCACTACCTTTCCTAGTTGTTTGTCAACCTACTTTTAGTTTACACCTTGTCAACATAAATGTCAACATATTTTTGTGATTTTTTTAAAATAAAAAAGCCAAAGCAAAATACTTTGACTTTCGAGTAGTGTTAAAAATGCCTAAACACATTTGTATAAGAAAATCGCCAAGAATGGCTCGCCTCACAAATTTAAAAATATGAGACAATTTTATTATAACTCATTAATAGCAAATGTCAATCGTTAAACAAAAACGTTTATTTCGCACAAAATCAACGCATACGAGCGTTTTGAGTAAAAAATGAACAATCAATCGTTTTCCTTAAAGAAATGCAATATAGATAAAATAAAGCATAAAAAAGCACTATTGCGTAAAACAATAGCACTTCTTTAAATTATATAAGCCAATATAAATCGACCCATTCATTACTTGTATCCCATATATCAAATATTTGACCATATAAGGCAGTTGTTAAATGACCATCAATTCGCATTAGAACAATCTTATCTTTGTAA
>Ga0247611_10008097_pt1 | contig 13029 bp, 18 predicted proteins | sample 177DNAGHGhighgp2_FD_192422 | JGI IMG/M metagenome (GOLD analysis project Ga0247611, IMG submission 192422) | Sheep rumen microbial communities from Palmerston North, Manawatu-Wanganui, New Zealand - 1770 DNA GHGhigh gp2 | ecosystem: Host-associated > Mammals > Digestive system > Stomach > Rumen... | reverse complement strand
TTACAGGCTGATTGATGGCCTCAGACCTGAACATTATTATCGTGGAAGACTACTAGTTGAGACCTTAATCAATTCCTTTGGGGAAATGATTGAAACTTGTACTTTAGGGATGGTAACTGAGTATGGCATACTCTTACTTTCCAAGATGGTACTTATAAATGTGCTGTTATATCTGATGATGGACAAGGTAATGTATCTCTTAGTATGCAATACCTAGCACTAGCACAGGCATTAGCACAAGATGCTGATTCTATCAACTGGTTATTCCATAATAGAGGAAGCACAGGACAAATCCATATAGAGATAGTAGCACAGCTACCTGCTACTTGAAGTGCTGATACTATCTACTTTGTATCTGATGGACAATGAGGATATGATGAATATATTTGGGATGCTGCTAATAACACTTGGATTAATGCTGGTGGTATTTCTATAGACCTTAGTAACTATGTAGATAGGTCTACTAACCAAACTATTGGTGGACAAAAGACATTCTTACTAGAGCCAGTATTACCTAGTAAATCATCAGCTCCTGCTAATAATCCTACTTCTCCTGCTACTGAAGCACAGTTATTTAACCTAGCACAGGATTTAGCAAATAAACAAGATGCACTAACAGCTTGAGACTGAATTGATATTACTAATAACGTAATATCTATTTATTCAGAACAAGCTACTCAATGACAGGTATTAACAAAAGGTGCTAACTGAGTAGAATGGACAACGCCACAAGGTGGATGAGGTCAAACGTATAATTCTTGAGTTGGTATCGACATCGATTCTAATAATGATATTAACATCGATACTAACTGAGCTTCTACGTGAGATGTTCTTAAGAAAACTAATAATGGAGTATGATGGGATAGTATCTCAGAGTTTGAGCCTAATAATACAGGAACATCAGGACAAGTATTAAAGAGAGATTCTCAATGAGGATACTCTTGGCAAGATGAAAGCTGATGAGGTGGTGGTTGAGGTTGAACTACATACCACGCTTGAGATGGTATCAATATTGATTCTAGCCATAATATCTCAATAGATAAGACTGGTGCTAGTCAATGAAAGGTTATGTCAGTAGATAGTAACGGTAATATCGCTTGGATTAATCAGGCAGTAGCTAATGCTAGAATATTCTACGCACTAGATACAGAAAATGTAGATACATCATACAGAGATGCTACTATAGTAGACCCTTCTACTATGACAGCAGTAAGTGGTACATTTACATTACAAGACTGAGATATTATCTTTGTATACTTCCAAAACTGATGTAAGATATGAGGAACTTACGAAGATAAAGATGGACAAGGTAATGTAATTCTCCATAGAAATACAAATAATCCTGCATTAAATATTAATAACAACGGTAGTAAACCTATATTTGTAGCTAACTATAATGCTGATTATTACTACTTCCATATAGGACAAGGTACTTGGATAATGATGATGTACCAATGAAACAAACTCACAGCTATTAATACTAATGAAGTAGTTAATGTATATCCTTGAGAGGCTTGGAGATTACCAGATGCTATCAGAGAATTAAAGAGAACTAGAGTAGATATATCTCAAGCTGATTATACAATATTAGTAAATACAGGACAAGTAGACCCTGATTGTTGGTACTATATCCACGCTTAATTTATTTCTTAACTAATAAATTATGGCAATAGTAAATGAATATAATAATACTACAGCAATATATCACGGAGGAGTATCTTACTCCTCTGTGTATAAAAACTTAGTACAATACTTCCCTGACCCACGAACTCCACCTACACCTGTTCCTGCTTCAGAATATATTGAGGTAGAAATAAAAGCTACATCTAGTTGAGAAATACGAGTTCCTACAAATGGTGTCTATAATTGGAATATATCTATAGACTGATGAACTCCAGTTAATTATACTAGAACTACTATTTGAGGTAATTATCTTAGGATTACAGGATATACGGCAGACCAAATATATAATGTTGTAATAAGACCTTGAAATTATTGATATGGATGGGCGAAGTCTTTTAGCTATAGGACAAATACTAGTTCTACTAATCCTGCAGCACAGTATTTGATGAATATAGTATATGATTCTAGTTATGTTTGATATGCCGATTCAGCTACTGATACTTGAGCATCATTTAGAGTTAAACAATATTATTGATGTTATAATATTACAACACCTGCTATCGAAGTAATACCTAACACGGTAACAACTATAGGTGTTAGTTTTAGAAGCTGACAGTATAATTGATGTACTAGTTTAACTACTACAGCTCAAGAAGTTATGCCACCATCAGTTACTACAATACCAAATTCCTTTAGATACCAACAATACTATTGATGTACCAGTTTAACATCATCTACACAGGAAGTAATGCCTAATTCTGTTACAAGTATTTGAAATAATTTTAGAGAATATCAATACTGATGATGTACAAATATTACTTCAACTACTCCAGAAGTATTATCTACTTCTTTAACTACAATTGGAGAAGGTTTTAGACTTGGGCAATATAGTAATACTTGAGTAACTAGTTGAGCTATAGAAGTAATACCAAATACAGTAACAAGTATTTGAAACTCCTTTAGGTCTAGTATGTATCATCAATGCTATAGTTTACTAACAATTCAACCTGAAGTTATCCCTTCTTGAGCTACCATAGATACTATTAATTTCAGGAGAGGTATGTATAAAGAATGTATTAATTTACAAAATACTGTTTCAGAAAACTCTAGTTATACAGCATTAAATAATGTTATTTGAAAATATTTTAGAAGTGAGCAATATTATTGATGTACTTCTATAATTTCTGCAGCAACAGAAACATTACCTAGTAATGTAACTTCAATATGAAATTATTTTAGACATTCTCAATACTATAACTGTACTGCATTACAAACTTCTGCTGCAGAAGTATTCCCAAATACAATAACATCTGTTGGAGATTATTTTAGAGGATTACAATATTTTTGGTGTCCTATTACTAGTAATATAGTTGTTACAGCAGTCAGCACTAGTTCTAGTAGACCTAGAACTCAGCAATATCAATATTCATATAATCCTGCTGTTACAGTTAAGATATATTGAAGTGTTGTAGACAGTTGAGAGGGTGCTATGTGACTGCCTGATAGATATGTACAAGAAATACAGGTAGATTCTAGTTTGATTTCAGCATATCAATCAGCTTCTAACTGGTCTTACATAACTCCTAGTAAATTTACATCTTTACCTTAATAGATGGAATACTACAAAGAAAACTGAATTAACTGAGAGTGCAGGTACTGACTTAGAGCTATCGAATCTTGTAGAAAATGTTTGTTCGAGACTTTATGCAGACTTGAAAAGGACAAGGAAAAATATAGAATAAAAAAACCTCAGATGTAATTCTTTAGGAATTAAAAAAACCCTATCTTAATTGGTAGGGTTTTTTGTAAACATTTGAGGCTTAGATTTATCTAGTGCTTCTTCACACCGTTTTTCCTTAAATATAGTAGGTATGAAATGCTCATTACAGCCAAACATAAAGCATTTAATTATATACTCATTCCACTCATCTATATATTTTTTTAAATCATCATAGGGGACATCAATTTTCTGTAAGAATCACATCCACATCTTATCTAGTAACAAAATATAAATCTGATTATCTATTTCTAAAAGATTTAAACCATTCTATTTCAGCTTCTATCTCATCTAATATTTTTTTTCTATCTTCTTTAATTTCTTCATAATCTTTAAGTAAAGCTGTATATGCTTTATCTTTTGCTTCTATATGTAGTTTCAGCTTTCTGTTTTCTTCTTCTAGTTCTTCTATCTTATATCTAATACTTTTTCATTCTCAATAATAATTATCTAATATACTCATCTCTAAATAATAAGAATTAAAAGTCTGATTAATCAAGATGAGCAACAAATCAGTATAACTCCCAACATTTATCAATAGCTCTTTCTTCTGCTATCTGATTTCAGATTTCTTGGCTGTATTCTTCTTTATCAATACAACTAGAAGTACCAACTACTTCAAATCAACAATCTAATGTTAATAAACATACTGTTGTTTTTTCTCCTAACTTTGAGAACTCTTTTTTTACTATATGTTCTCTGATTTTTTCTTCTGTTAATTTCATCTTTATAATTAAATAATATAAAAGTCTGATTACTTCTCTAAAATTTTGCAAATAATTGCTACTACTGCTATTGTCATAACAATAAGGCATTCTACTAATATTATTCCTCAAACTATTTTAATAAACATCTGTAATAATATACAATATAAAAGTCTGATTAGTCTTCTTCTTTAATCATAGCATCGGCAGGAACTGTATTACTTTCTTTAACTCGTTCTTCTACTGTCTTTCAACATATAACTGTTGTTCTAAGAACATATAATTCTTGAACTAATTGCATAATTGCTTCTTGCTCTATTGTTAAATCTTTCATTGTATCTTTTAAATTTTTAACTTGATAAGGATAATAATTTACAACTCCCCAAGTTATAGGTGCAGGTTTCCCTCAAATTTTCTTTTTTCCCATAGGTTATTAAATTAAATAAATAAATCTGATTTATTCTTCTTCATTTGGTTTAAGGATGTAAATAACATCTGCTATACTATCTTTAAACTTCTCAAAATATGGTAATATATCTCGTATAGTTTGTCCTCTAAAATAAGTTGTACTAACATTTCATTCTTTATCTATAAATCTAACTTCTCGGTTTAATCGTTTACTCATTTTTATATATTACTCAACTAAAATTTTTTCTATTTTTTTTATTATAGCTAATGAATATTGGTTAAGCTCTGAATAACTATCAGCATATACTATTTCTCAGCTTTTTAATTCTATTTTAAATTTAAATTTCCTTGTTTCAGTTTTCATTACTTCAAAACACTAATCTAAAACCAATATTTACTCACACTCCAATATTTATAAGTATATTCTACATCATAATAATAACTTCAATCTATTCGCATTACTTTAATATACTAACTAAAAACTCTATTGGAGTATCTTCAACTGATAAATACATAACTAATCTATCATAATTCTTTACTCGTTCTAAATCATAATAAAATAATCTGAATTGTCATTTTTCTTTTAATATTCTATCTCGGTCTATCTTATCATTATCTACAAGTCGTTTGATGAAACCAAACTTCTTGCTTAGTATTGTTTCATAACCTAATCAAACATCATCTCAACAGACAAAGAAATCTGAATTATCTATTCTTTTAAATCTGATTTCTGAGCCTTTTTCTTCTTGATACTTATTAAGTATTTCTTTAAGTTTATCCATTTTACCAGTTCTCAAGATAAAAGTCGGAATTTCCGATTTTCTTTAATACACTAATCTAAAATACCTCGTTCTAAATCATTAAACCATTTTAAATCTCTCTCTACTAGAGTTATCATCATATCATCTTTATTTAATACTCTTTCTTTAAATTCTATATCCTCATCATCTCATCAATGAGTATTGATGTAATTAATAGCCTCATACTTATTAGGTACGACTATATAATCTCATATTATACGGTCTCATACTTTACCTTTAAATCAGGCTGTAAATAATTTTCACTCAGTATCTACAATAATGTAGTAACTATCGATTTCTAATGTTTTCATTATCTATCAATTATTAATCTAAATACAGGGGAGAGAGAATCGCACTCTCTAGTAGTAGCCACTATCTAACCAGTTTTTACAGGCACAATATTTAGTTACTTTTTCAATATGGCTTATTTATATTAGGATAGAAAACGAACAAACTATCCTAGTGATTTAGAAATTGAATACCTTTTACCTTTTCCACATTTAATACACTTTTATATCTTATAGCAAGCATAACAATAGCTGTTTTATTTCTTAATTAGTTGTATGATATAATTTTATGATGTTGCTACTAAGTCCCCTCTTAACCCCTACCACTACCATTGGTTAAATAGTGGTAGGGTAACTTCTTATTTAAGCCTTTTAACGAGATGCTCAGCTCGAACTATTAAAGGAGCAGTTTCGAGACTAATACTCAGGTCAAATCTCATATATATCTACTAGTATCACACCTCTCTTGAGGTCTGCTAGCTGACTAAATGCGTGTGAAGACAGGTCTATAACCTTATACGTATATGCCTTAGGTCAGTAATCATTTAACTTACATACTACACATCTATCACTATCCCTTAGACATACTTTGTAATAATGGTATCTAGTCCCAGTTCTCATCGCACAAGTGTCGTGTCTCTTAGACCATCCACTACCGTTTGGAATATCCAAATCATAATCATACCACGTAGCACCGCCTGATAAAAATATTTCAGGCTCATTAATTTCTACTGGTGTAGAATTTATCCACTCACAACTTCAACCTGTTAAATTTGAATTTTCTGTAACGGTAGTAACTGGTATTTCACTATCATTTATTTGCCAATTTAATATGTAAAGTAACCCTACACATACAAAAACAAACAAGATAGCTTTCAGTAATCATTTCATTAGCTTAATTTAAGGTATAAAGTTACACCTGAAACTATCAATGACATTACTGCTATAACTAGAGAGAGTATAGATAGATTACTTTTAGTAGATAAACCTTGCACATCTAGATAACAGTCTCATATAGCATCTTTAGTAATATCGGCTCTTTTCTCTATTTTTGAGATTTTAGTGTTTATATCCTGAATCTTATCAATAGTAGCATTCATAAATGCAGCGATAACTTCAGGCTGAGTTACAAACTTATCAAATAAAGCCTCATCTAAATGTTTTTTTTGTTTTGTGTTTTCTTTTTCTAAATGGTTTTTGTTCCATTCTTTTCTTGATACACCTTTTGGTCGTGGCATCTTAATATCTATTAGAATTTAAAACTTTATCATAGCTCTCAGCACTAGGGATAGCTACCCCAAAGCTAGAGGCAAAATCAATAATCTTATCAACATATTCAGTAAACTCTTTAGGAGAGAGTAGAGCAGTAGACTTAACATACGGAGACTTTCAAGACTGGTCTAGTAAGAATTTATAACTCATTATAGCGTGGACTTTATCTTTATCATATCCTGTATAATCAGCTAACACTCTATAAACACAGCCTCGTAAGTATCTATTCTGTTTGTCACTTCTTTTTTCTTCAACGTTTATTATCTCATACTCTCAGTCCTTCAGAGCTATTATTCATTGTCTGAAAGAGTTTTCATCAACTACTGAGCCAAGCATTTTCTTGAATCTCATAATGTTTTACTTTTACTCAATTTAAAGTAAGGAACACTTCAACCTCTCTAGCCTTATCTAGAAAGTCGGCTACAAATCCATCATCCTGCCAATTAATCTTTTCTTCCTTTAGTTCGGCTTTCTTCTTATTCCATTGGTGGAGTATGAAATCGTATCCATTGTTATTACACCATCGGTTGTAGTATCTGAATTGCCAATTAGTGCGAACATCATTTTCAGACCACCATCAGCTCTTTGTTTTACACTCTATAACTTTCTTCTCTTTCTCGTTATAGAAATCAAAGTATCCTAACAGTTCGTATTCTCCAATACGATTCCTACACTCGTATTGTGTAACATATCCTTGAGGCTCTAATTCCTTAAATAAACCTTCTTCATAAGCCTTTCAGTATTCCATAGCCTCTTTAACAGCAAAGAATACCTGAGGCTCTTGTCAGAGGACATACCTAGTATAGAACTGATGTATATCCTCATCATAGAGATTTAGACTAGAGCCTGAGAAATGCTCTATTTCTGTCATACAATAGCATCTTTAATATAAACACTCCTAATCTTACCTTCCATAACATCATCAACTATATACTTCTCTTTAGCCTTTCTTACAGCCTCATCAGCTCAAGAATAGCTATCCTTAACCTTAATGAAGTTCTTATACTGGACATCAGTCATTTTAGGTTTCTCAGCTCAAGCAGTCTTCATTGTGTTTTCAGTAGTATCGAAATCTAAGGTATTGTCTGCGATTCAGTAAGTTAGTTGGAGCAAATACCTATTGGTATACGTGTAACACCCTCAAATTTGTTGAGCTACATTGGTTGCCTTGATTTCAGGAATAGCTGTTGCTCCCTTAACTGTGATTTTCTCTCACGTTTCAACATCGATAATCTCTAATACTCCATACTCTCAAAACTCGTTTCTCTCTAGTGAGAATAGGGATATAAGTCCGCAACTCTCATTAGCTTTCTGAACTAGGTATTGAACTTGCTCAGGAGTAAAGTAATTGTAGTTAGAAAAAGTGTTTTTCCCTGCTTTTTCCATTTTAGTGCTAGCAATTTGCTGTCTAGCATTAGCTAATTTTTCAAATACTGTCATTTCTATATTCTTTAGGAATAAAAACTAATTTGAATCTAATTCTTCTTCTAGTTGATTATCTTGATAGACATCATAAGCCTCTAATCACATATCGTTGTAATGTTGTTCGAGGCGTTCCTCTCTATTCATATCGTATTGCATTTCTTGGTATCTCTCATACTCATCATCGTGGCGAGCTTTATGGATTAAATCCATATACTTTCTCCTATACGCTTGGAGCTGATTTTTTAATACCGTTCTAGCACCTTCAGACATATCCCTTCTTAGCTTTTGTTCGATGTTTTTACACATCATACCTGCTGAGATAATTTGGATGTCTAGTGCAGTAAACTTTCAGTTTTTCATTTCGTTTGTAGGTTACCCAAATAAAATCAGTTTATTTTTATTTTTGTTATATCGTTCGTTGGATAGTAGGATATATCTAGTCAGTTGTTGTAAGTAACAGCTACATATCTCTTACCTAGCCAGTTATTATATCTTATCCGTATCATTAGTAATTTAAGGACTTAATGAAGTAAAAGTCTCACATATTGTATCCTATCTCATACTTCTTTATATCTCCCCACTCTCTATCTTTCTTTACTTCTAGTTTCGTTACTTCGTTTTCCCAGTCTCTAGTGTAGTAGACTATCGTAAAGGCATCATCTCCTAGCTTACCACTTCCCCTAAGGTCTGAGATTTCTCTCTCAAATAATCCTTGAGCTTTCTTGAAGTGATGTATAAGCACTATACATACCTTTTCATTGATGCAAAAGCTCAATAGCTTTTTACTTACATCAGCAGTAATAACAGCCTCACTCTCTCAGTCTCCTAGAATAAATCACAAGTTATCTATAAAAAACATCTCATATCACTTAGCTTTATACTCTAGCATAGACTGCATTAAATCCTCAACAACTATCTTTCAACCAACATCTATGAATTTCACTCATTGACCTGCATATCGTTCGTATGCTTTGTTATAAGCGTTTTCTTTATATTCACTCCAACTACCATTATTCAGTTCTTCTTTAGTTATTCAGGCTCTCTTAATTGCATATCTACTAGCGATATTCTCAAAGCTATCCTCTAGGACATAATAACAGCTCTTAGGATTATTCCTTGCCATAAAGGTAGCAAACGTAGTCTTTCAAGCTCCAGTCTCTCAAGCTAAGATAACGAACTGTCATTTCCTTAATTTCCCTATTTGGTTATCTATTCAAGCCTCTCCCCAAGAGAAATCAGGTCTTTGTAATTTTTTGATTTTTATACTAGCCTCTTTAATCTCAGCTTTAGGTTTATCCTGATTTACTTCTAACTCAGGGTGTCTTCTTTTGAGTTCCTGTGCTAGAGCTTTGAAATCAGGAGTTTTATACCAAGAAATCCATTGTATCCGAGTAGGTCAGCCGTTATCATAACTTCAAATCAGTCAGTTGTTATCTATCCAACTAGATGTGGATTTACCATTAACATAGATTTGCTCTGTTCCATCTCAATTCCTATGGAAGGTTATTATATCCCCTCACATAAATCCACTTCAATTCAATTCTTCTAGCATCATTTTGCTATTGAGTTGAGATGCTCTACCTCGAAAGCTATCAGAACTACTAGTGATATTTACTGGTTGTTTATTTAGCTTTGAAGTATCTATTTGCTGAGGAAATGCTTTAGTGATTTCTTCATAATCGTAGCAGTTATTTGAGGATAAATCCTCTCTAAACTCTACCATAAACGGCTCTCCCTTATTGTGATAAAATCACGGTATTCTTAGCACTCTAGCAGTATCCTTACAAACTTTACTGTCTCAACCGTAGTAATTACATAATCCAAAGTTTCAATTCTCATACTGTTCGGCAGTTATGAAATCCTTTGCTAGATAGTAGAGATGGAAACCGTGTCAGCTTTCTACTACTAGTGATGGTTGAAGTGGTGCATCGTTTATTAACTGAATTTGTTTTTGTTTATCTCAAGTGTCTATATCACATATCCAAGTCTGTATTCACTTAACACTTTCTTTGTTCCTTTTCCCTTTCTCCATAGGGTTTACTGAAAAGAATATTCAGTAATCTTGTTTATTGCCTTCCTCACATCTCTCTAGGTTTTCTTTTGTCATTTCTAGTATTCAGCTCTTTTTCGTTTTATCTTTGTCATTGAAGTATTGAATACTACAACCTCGAAAGTTTGGATAGGCATTTGCTCGTTTTTCTGTTATGCTATTCATTGCTCTTTCTTCTTAAGGCTAAATTCAACTTTTCTATATCACTCGTAGAGTTGTTTTTGTTTATCATCCCAAACTAGTCATTTCCATTTGTTGTCTATCGCTGTATGGATAGCAAACGACAATCTCTTTCACACATCAGGCAATATCTCATTTGGGCTAACTAGATTGAAATATCCTTTGAATTGAGTTAGGAAGGAGTTAGGACTAGCATACATCTCTTTTCTAGATTGTTTGTATCTTAACCACTCCATAATTGCTCACTCATCATCTCAAACTAAGTTTCTCAAACTAGATGAAAGATAGGCGTTGTAATATTCATCTAGATTTGATTTTTCTTCTTTCTTTGTAAAACTAGATTTATCTAGTTTTATTTCTTTACTTGTATCTAGTATCTTAGTATAAGGTTTCTCACAGGTTATACTTAGGTTATCATTAGGTTTCTCTTGGGTTATGTTTAGGTTATTTTTAGGTTTTTGTGAGATTTCCGACTTCTCAAAGGACTTTTTTGGCCTTCATCACTTCTTTCAATTTTCAATTGATGAAGAAATATCGTTTTTGATTTTATCTAGTGTGAATAATTTTGCCTTGAAAATTGAATACGTTAGCAAATCATCTTTTGATGGCTCTTTTCAGTAAATCATATATTCAGTATATGCTAAAATCACTAGACCTTGTTGTTCTTTGCTTAGGTGCTTAATTTCCTCTAGCATATCATCATAGATTTTAGCTAACATCACAATCTAGATATAAAATAAAAACTGCTTATATGAATATGTAAGTATGAGGATGAGAGCTGAAATTTGTGCGTGAGGTTTTTTGCCCTCATCCTCGTTTATCAAATATCTACATATTCGTATAAACAGTTTATATATAAGTCCTCACACACATATAATCAATGCTAGGGACTTGGCTATTCTCTATAAGGTAAAGAAAAAGTCCCTACCTTCATAGTAGAGACTTTCTAAGATTTCTATCACTTAATCCTATCCTCTGGGACAAGAAGTTAAGTAGGTATTAGAAATTTAGTTTTTCCTACTATGAAATTTATTGATTGACACTATCATAAATATTTCATAATATAATTTCAAGAGTTTTTTTGACTTTTTGTTTTTTCAGTATATAACTAGTGATTTCAACTAGATATAAATTCAAGAGAAAACTTTTCATTGTTGAGACCTCATCATACTAACATTACCGTGATAATATCAAGCTGTTGTATTGATGTTTTGGTGTCACATCATTTCCTTTAATTGAAATGGATTAGTTCACTCATTTGCCATCTTTGTAGCAAAGCTATGTCTCAAGCTGTGTAAAGTGATATGTTTACCTTCAAACTTACAGTATTTATTTAGTTTCTTAAATAAAAGATAAATTGTTTGTTTACAGATAGGATTTCCAAAATATTTGTAGAAATGGGATATAACAGCCAATCTCTTATTATTTTTTCTAATCCCTATCTTTCAGCAATTAGGTAAAGGCTTTTCTAATTCTACTAGATATTCTTCTAGTAAATCTTTGCATTGTTGATTAAAGAATATCCGCCTTTCTTTACTTCATTTTCACACTATTTTTTGTTTTCCTTCTCTTACTCAATCTATCGTTATTTGTCTCATTTCTTCACATCTAGCTCAACTTACAAAGCATAGAATAATTAATAATTTATCTCTCAAACGATTTAATCTGAATTTTTCTACTTTATCGATGGCTTCAAATACTTTCTTAACCTCATCTAATTCTAGATAATCTCCCTTTCTATTTCTTAGCTTATTTAATCTAACCTTAGAAGGGTCTAGTCAAATATCGTAAACATAAGTTGTAAAGCCTAGAAACTTCTTAATTACTATAAGTTTTTTATAGATTGTTGCAGATGTTAAACTTTCTATATCTTTGTAACGGCTATACTTACTGCCTCAAAATGAAAATAAGACTTGTTTGTAATCCTCAATGGTTAATTTATCAATCTGTTCTACTGTGTCCTTCTTATTTTCTTTTAAGTAACGGTAGAAAGCCATAAAATCATACCTATATCAGTCCAATGTTCTTTCCTTAGTTCATTGGTTTTTATAAAATCACAAAAATTTATTTATTAGTTCTACATCAATTTTCATTTTGATAGCTTGTTAAGATATAAAACTTAAAATTGACAGAGTAAAGATATACTCTGTCAATAATTTTTTTGACAATATATTCAAGAGCAGTTTTTGGCTACTCTTGATAAGATATATTTTCTAGATTAAGATATTAAATTTTATTTTGTTATATGTATCTGAAATCATAATTTCTTACTGAGAATTTTCTCAAACTCACTAACCATAATATACTTAACACTATATCCTCTCTGTGTTTTCTTTCTAGCTTGACTTCAATCTATCCTTACTGGGATATACTTCCAAGATTTATAAATTACCTCTTTAGATACATTTTCAATCATTGAAAGTTGTGAGACAGTATATGCTTTACACATTAAAGAGGCCGTATTGTTTCTATGGTCTATGATGTTTTGTAAATCAACATCCCT
>Ga0247611_10008096_pt1 | contig 13031 bp, 27 predicted proteins | sample 177DNAGHGhighgp2_FD_192422 | JGI IMG/M metagenome (GOLD analysis project Ga0247611, IMG submission 192422) | Sheep rumen microbial communities from Palmerston North, Manawatu-Wanganui, New Zealand - 1770 DNA GHGhigh gp2 | ecosystem: Host-associated > Mammals > Digestive system > Stomach > Rumen... | reverse complement strand
GGAGCCGACCTCCGTGGAGCCGACCTCCGTGGAGCCGAAAACCTTGATTCCGTAAGCTACAATGAGCATACAAGTTTCTTTGCGCTCCAATGCCCCGAAACAGGTGCTTTCATCGCTTGGAAGAAGGCATTAGTTGCAGGACAAGGAGGTGCTTGCATTGTAGAACTGCAAGTCCCTTCCGATGCGAAGCGCAGTTCTGCGACCTCGAGGAAATGCAGTGTGTCAAAAGCCAAGGTTGTAAGCATCAAGTCCATTGACGGGAAGGAGGATTTTGACAAGGCTATTGCACAATATGACAATTCGTTTGTCTACGAGGTTGGACAATTCGTTGAGCCTAAAAATGGATTCGGAGAGGACAGATGGGTAGAGTGCGATGCAGGAATCCATTGTTTCATCACACGTAAGGAAGCGGAGTTGTATTAGTATGAGCGAACTGAAAGCCATTAATCTCAACTCAATGGATTGCTACAACATCAACGAACCAATATACCTCAAGTCCGAAGCCGACAAGGTGATTGCCGAGAAGGACAAAGTGATTGCCCATCAGAAATACAAGCGGTGCTTGGCGATGGCGAGGTGTTGCAATAGAATGTTCTCAAGCACCTTCGGTAAAGAACGATATTGGCAAAAGTGGAATCGTAGATGGCTGGAACTTGCCGAGAAATTCAAGGAGGTCTGAAAGGCATGAAAATTGAAAACGTCATATCAAATATCGTGCTTTATGCCATATTTGCATTCGGGGCAGCGTTGATTATCGTATCATTATGCATGTTCATAGGTTCCGTCATTCTTGGACTGTGGGGTTGGATGCATGGATGACATAAGGGTGAATTCTGGGTACATCTCATACAAGTCAGGCGACTGTGACGTGCATGCCAGCATAGAGATGAGATTGAATACAAATGAATACGAATGCAAGTTTGCCAGGTGCGTCAAGTGCAGGAGGCGGCTCCCTGTGGATGAGATGGTGCTGGTTGGAAACGATTGCTATGAATGCAAGGAGTGCTTGAAATGAGCAATGAACCGAAACCTTATATTGGGCCACACCCGACCGACAACACTCTAACTGAGTATTATCTCAAGTCCGAAGTCGACAAGGTGCTTGCCGAGAAATTCAAGGAGGTCAAATGAGTAAAGATTTCTGGATTCCGATTTTTTGCCTTTGGATTTTGGTCTTTATGTCTGTTGTCGAAATCAAAAACAATGAGTATATAGCCGAAATCAAAGAAGCATTGGAACTCGTCAAGAAGGCAAACGCATTATGCAAGGAGGCTGAGTGAAAACGCTCATAAAATTGTACAAGATGTTCTATCGTCTCCTTCGCCTGAAGGATTGGCAGCGGAAGGAGATTGAGAAAAAAGTTATGCATGATTTTCTGGTACGACAAATGCAAGACCGTACTGACCGCTGGAACCATGAGATGGAGCTGTCAGCATGGCACAGGCTCGCCATGAGATACGGATGCAATTTACCGCAGGAGTTGCAGTCTGTCCTCACCGACATCCAGGTGACAACCATGAACAATGTCGTGAAGGATTTCACGACGTGGAATGACTGCGACGTGAACACTGAGAACCCTGGCGAGAAGTATTACAAATGTCATTATGGCTGGGTGCTTGTCAAGACGCAGGCCAGGTATGCCAACAAGGAATATGACATACCGATCGTTGCCAAGTTCAACAAGGCGAGCCATCTGTGGGCATTCAGCATAATCGCTGAACGGGAGATGGTGAGGGACTTGAAGGTTGTAAAATGGCGGCCTATACATTGACCAACAATTTGCTATAATTCATAAAACAGAGGAACAATTATGGAATTTGATTTTGACAAGGACATTGGTAGGCAGTTAAAAGAGGCCTATGAACAAAAAGTAGGTATTCCAGAGGATGTCTCCAGGGAAATATGCTGGGACAGTGACGAGACACTCGAGACTGGTGAAGGGAGATGGCACAAGCATGTGGTTGCCCTGTACGAGTGTGACGGGTTTTATTATGGCCTTAAATATGACAGAGGGCTGACTGAAAGGCAAGAAAATGAATATTATTACCAAATTCCAGGAAAGTACGAAAAAGTTGAATTGAAAACCTACACTTACAAGGAAGTCGAATAATGTCACTATACAAGGAATACAGACCCCAAACATTGGCTGAGATGAAGGGCAACACTGCACTCATTGCTGCAATCAAGGCCCACTTCGCCAAGCCCAACCACAACCATGCCATCCTGTTCTACGGGGCGAGCGGTTGCGGCAAGACGACACTTGCACGGGCAGTGAGCAAGGAATTCCTGGGTGCGGACGAGAACTGCATAGCGGAGATAAACGCATCGAGCCTGAATGGCGTGGATGCAATGAGGCAGGTGGAGGAAGCAATGAAGACGCTCCCGATTACCGGCAACAACAACATCTTCATCATTGACGAATGCCAGCAGCTCACCCCGGCAGCGAAGTCCTTGCTGCTCAAGCCTTGCGAGGACACTGGCGACTTCAATTACGTGTTCTTCTGCACGACCAACCCTGACAAGTTCTTCAAGGGCGACAAGGGCGAGAAAGTTTCCGCACTCACCACGCGACTGACGCAGTGGAAGGTGGAACCGCTCGGAAGGCAGGACGCCATGAAGTTGGTGGACGAGGTCGCCACGAAGGAAGGCATTGACATCAGTGATGCCGTGTTCAACAAGATTGTGGAGGTAGGTGAAGGCTCGCCTCGTTCGTTGCTGGTCGCGTTGGAGAGCGTGGCAGGCATGGGCTCCGAGGAGGAACAGCTCAAGATACTCACGAGCAAGGTCATGGTGGATTCCGAGAGCGAGGACGCCAAGGAATTCTGCATGGCACTTATGGGTGGATTTGGCCCTGGCCAAGAACCTAACTTGAGGAAGTCCTTGGAACTTGTAAAGAAGATGAAGACTGAGGGCAAGGAAGACCCCATGAGCCTGGGCAAGATGGTAATGGCATGGGCTACTGGAATTCTGCTCGGTAAGAATGCAGGCGACATGAACAGTCCGAAGGTCATGCATCTGCTGTCCGTGCTACAAAACTTTGATAAGCATTTCGACACGAACAACATCGACTACGGTTGGCATGTCCTCACGCTTGCCGTGTACGAGGCATTTTCCTAGGAGTGGCAATGAAGTACAGAGGAAAAGGAATCAACTGGACGGAGGCAGAGGACAAGGCAATCTTGGATGGCAAGATGCCAGCCGGTCGTGTCCCGTCTCAGGTATACAACAGACGCAGCAAGCTGAAGAAGAACTTCGGAAAGGTCACCAAGCAACTTTGCCGCACGCTGCTGTGGCGTCTTGACTACATGGCAAGGATGGGGCTGTTCCTCGAGAGCGACAAGAAGTTCTTTGACGGTATTGTTTCGGCGATAAAGAAGAAAGTGCTATAATTGAGCAACAAGGAGATTTGAAAATGGCAGAACTGCAAGAGGAAAACCTTTTTGAGACACCTGAGCAGAAACGTAGGTACAGCCCGTCGATGTACTTCCCAATATTTGACCCTGTGGTGGACGGCAAGCAGCACCAGCTGTTCGAGATGGTGAACACCAAGCGATACAACGAGGCACTTAGGGTGATTGACGAGGTGAAGGACATCACTGACGAGGAACGAGGGTTCTTCAAGTTGGCCGCGTCGAGGTTCATAGAGTTCAACTTCACGTCGATAGCCGAGCAGTACTGCGTTTCAAGTCCAGCGGCAAGGAGGCTGTACGAGAAGCTGGCACTCGTGTACGTGTCGACGACACAGGCAATATCCAACGCCTTGATTGAGTGCGACAATGCCTTCAGGGAGTATGTTGACGAGGCAAACCGACACTTTGCCAATTTGTCTAACGCAGATGCGTCTGGAAACGACGCAGTCGAACAAAAGATAGATACACCTGCCTCAGGCAGCAACGACGGGGAGAAGTGATGAAACCGCATTTCATTGTGCTCACATGCAATCCTCATACCAACATGAACGATTGCTATGACAGGCTCCTACGCAAGAACTGGGGAAAGGACTGCGTGACACTCCTGTACGACTCCAAGCATCCTCAGCTCGCAGAGGCGGCAAAGGCGGACGGTTGGGATGTCGAGGTGTTCGACTGGATGGACACGATAAAGGACATGAACAACCCCGGCTGGACGCACAACTACCTGAAGACGAAGGGCGTCGTGAGTCCGGCAAGACGTGCCGCCTACTTTGCCGCAAGGAAACGCGGCGTAAGGTACTTCATGGAACTTGACGACGACTGGAACGGAATTCAGATTCCTTCGCTCATATCCGATCAACTGCCGTCACGCAAGCGTTTCTATCTCAAGAAGGAGCCGGATGACTTCGCCTTGCGTTACTTCAAGTTCATAGTCGAGCGGATGTTCCAGCTTGTGGCTGACACAGGATGCACGGTTGCATTTGTTCAGTCAGGCGAACTGATGTCAGCTGACGTAAGACGTTACCACTTCAAGCCGAAGGTCATGAACACATTCATTTTGGATGCAAATGAAATCATAGTCGGGGGCGGCATAAACGAGGACGTGAACATCTACTGCCGAAGGCTCATCGAGAAGCCTTGCTTCCAGGTAGGCTACCTCGTCTGGAGTCATGGCGGGAGCCAATTGAACTTCAGGGCAGGCGCAGACTACAAGGGCACGTGGGAGAAGACATTTGCCACGGTCATAACCAACCCGACAGCCATCAAGCTGGCGACATACAAGAACCCGGGTTCAGGCAAGCAGGACATGAACTACGCCAGAATACATCACAACGTCCAGTACGAGCATACGCAACCCAAGCACGTTTGGCCAATAGAGGAGGTACAACACAATGAAAAAGCAATTTGACATGGCAATTGCCGCAGGTAGGAAACGGGATGAAATACACCAGTGTGACCCAGAACACTACAAGGCTGGGAACATTGAGACAATAGATGTCTTGGAGGACTTTGTCTCAGTCGAAAATAGGAAACTTACACCGAGACAGAAGTACGACGTGTCGCAGGCACTGAAGTATTTGTTGAGGGTCGGCTTGAAGGGGCCAGCTGAGGTGGACCTGCAAAAGGCAGAGAACTACATCCACAGGGCCTTGACAGGCGAGTGGATAGACCCCGAATTTTTGGTCGTGAAGTGATTTCAAGTTCGTTCATATTAAGCATGATGGTCCGACTGGCATTGTCCAGCCGGACTTTTTGTTGTAAAAATCATTTTACAACTATTTTCATATTAGGCGATACTATTGTAGCAAAAATTTGCTATATTTGTATCATCAGAACAATCAACAACGAGGTAACATCATGGCAATCACTTACAAAGCAGTCAACGTTCTGCATGAGTTCAAGGCTGACAACATGGACATCTGCATCAAGGTTTGGGAACAGCTCGTCGGAAAGGGCGAACACATCCTGGTGTCTTACAGAACCAATATGGATGACCCCAGGGACGTAACATTCGTGGTAGGGGCTACGGACAACAACCACTTGCACGAATTCATCCTCAAGCACATCAGAACCCTTTGCCTCCTCTCCCGTCAGGCCCAGGGCCACTTGGTAAAATACTACCTGCACGGGAATCGCGACATCGTTGTCATCCCTGGGCCGGATGGTACGGAGCCGGTGAAATATTACGATGTGAAACAGGTTCGTGAGGGAAATGAACGCAACTCCTCCTGGTGGTATGATTGCACTTACGACCGGACATTCACCAAGAAGGACATCCTGGACAACGCGTTCGGCTTCACCCTGCACACATTTGTCAAGATTCGCGACTAGGAGATACACAGCAATGGCATACTGTCACAACAACATAAGGTTCGACTACAACTGCCGCGAGGCATTGGACGACCTCAACCTTGCAATTCGCAGGGCCGCGAGGGAGAACGAGGAAAGACGGGAGATGTTCAGGCAAATGTGCTCACGATTCAAGATTGCGAGGAAGTGGTAACATGGCGATTGAAGCGACAAACGAACTTTACAACTCTTGCATAGGGACTATCGAGAAGGCATGCAAGGATGCCTATGAAAAGAACCCCATTATTGACTTCGATGACTATCGTTCCTATGCGGACGAGGTCTTCATGGATGCGGTACTTTCGTACAACCCGGCATCCGGCACGAAGTTCAACACCTGGTTGACAATCCAGCTGCTCAGGCTCAAGAAGTACGCAAGCCGTGGCGGTGCCATGATTGTTGACCACAAGGGGATACCTGACAGCATCGTCGGAAGCCTGGACAAGCAAAACTGTACGTTGGACGGGAAGTCATGTTGCCTGCACGACAAGCACCAGACATTCAATGACACGTACCAGGATGCGATTGCCGCGCCCACATGGGACTTTGACTGGTGGAAGCGCATGGAGAGCCTCAAGCCGTACATGGGCGAACTCAGCGAGGATGCTCGTACGATGGTGGATGACATCCTCGACGGGCACTGCGGGAAGTTCGACAAGCAGGGCAACCCTCTGCCTGAATATGGCCAAAGGAACTACATCAAGCTGACTCCGAGACAGCTGTACAGACGTCTGTACATCAAGCGCGGGTGGCAGTTCGAGAGGGTCAGGGATGCCCGCATTGAAGTGGAGAACATGTTGAGGAAATGGGCCCCGTGCAAGTTGCCTGAGATGGATGAGGAACTTCGTGTGTGCAACATGACAGTGAGGACGTTCAGGGGTTCCGACATCGTGGCGAAGGCAACAGTGAAGTGGGACAGGGTGCACTGCCAGACGGAGGAGGTCACACCTGAGGCAGTCGAGGAAATCAAGGTCCAGGACGAATTGTTCTAGTTGCTATAATATGGCAGAGGCGATATATGGCGATAGTTTCATGGCGCATAACTTGTAATTTCAAGGCGAACAAGGGTGAGACCTTTGTCGAGGGCCGCATACATTTTGAGCATGCCGCCAGCAAGGAAGAGGCGGAGGCAAAGACGACAGTATATTTGGAGAGCCAAGGTTACACTGACATCACGATTACGGATTGCCACGAGGAGACGTGGGAGGAAAAATACAGGAAGCTGCCAAAGCACCCGGCATTGAAGGCAGAGGAGACACCTCCGCCACCAAGGCCCACAAAGCCACCGACAACCACCGTCACGAGTGATGATTCAGGCGAACTGTTCTAAGGAGGTATATAACTATGTTGAGATTGAGTTTCGGCGTGAACGGTGAATTCTTCGTGGAATCCACCGAGGCATTGAAGTCCAGTGACATTGACGTGATGGAGGAGTTGTACAGACGAATAATGGTTGCTCGTAACGAGAGCATTGTGGTGTCTGAGGCAATGAAGGGGAGCATGGAATAATGGCCGGCGAGGTCGAAAAGGTCGACATATCCGTTGAGTCAAGGATTCTAGGCAACCTGATAACCTCAGGCGACTTGCTAGGCAAGATTAGGTCCATCGTGGACCCCACACTGTTCGAGTCGCCGATAAGTCGTATCGTCGGACAGTGGGTTCTGGACTACTACGACCAGATGCAGGATGCACCTGGCAAGGCAATATCCGACGTGTATATTGCAAGGAAGGACGAGCTGAACCAGGCTGACAGGGAACTCGTGAACGCATTCTTGAGGAACTGCTCGGCGACTTGGAAACCTACGAACGTCCTGTATGCCGAGAAGGTCGCGTCAGAATTTTTCCAGCGGCGTTCCCTTGACAGGCTGGCTGACAGCGTGAAGGGCAAGGCAGGCTCCGGCAACATAGACGGGGCACAGCGCCTAATCGCCGAATACGTCAAGCCTGAACTGGTACACTCTCGTTCAGTCTCGCTGCTCACGGGTACCAAGCACATACAGCATGCGTTCCAAAATGACGACGAGGAGTTGTTCAGCTTGCACGGAGGCATGAACAAGCTGGTCGGTGGCCCGCTGTGCCGTGGCGAGCTGGTTGCCTTCATGGCACCCAAGAAGTCCGGCAAGACTTGGTGGATGATAGACACTGCAGTGACTGCATTGACACGAGGCCAGAGGGTCCTGTTCATATCGCTCGAAATGACAGAGGACCAGATGACGAGGCGCTTCTGGCAGCACATGTCTGGGTGTTCACGTTGGGGTGAGTCAGCACCTGGCTCCGCGTTCGAGGATGCAGGTGACGGTCGTTGGAATCTCGTGCAGGGTGAACGCTCCACCAACAGGGTGGACCTCTCGGATGAGGGCATAAGGGCCGTGCAGGAAAAGTACCTGTCGATGACGGAGGACAACCTCAAGTTCAGGTGCTATCCCACCGGCACACTCACCTTGCAAAAGTTGCAGTCCGAGTTGAAGGTCATCGAGGTGTTCGAGCACTTCGTGCCTGATGTGATAGTGATAGACTATGCTGACATCATGGCGCTACCTCCTGGCAAGGAAATGAGGCATCGCTTGGATGCCTTGTGGATGGGCCTCAAGGGAATATCCAACGAGCGCAACATCCTGGTGGTGACGGCCAGCCAGACCACTGGGCGAGACGTGATTGCAGGTCGCAGGGATGCGGATGAAGGCAACATCGCTGAGGCCGCGAGCAAGTTGAACCACGTGAACAGGATGATTACAATCAACAGGAATAACCACGACAAGCGAATGGGCATATATCGCATGTCTTGCCAGACGATACGCGAGGGCAAGGAATGTTTCGACACGTTGGTCGTATGCAGTTGTCTTGAGATTGGACGACCTTGGATGGACGACAGGTTCATGTCGACAGTGAACTTTCCGAACAATGACCCGGAGTCGGATGCTGCATAGGTTGCTATAATTTGTAGACAAGGTAAGGAACATGGCCCACAAGATTTACATAGGAATTGACAACGGGGTGACCGGCACGGTCGGGTGCGTAGGCGGCACCCCTGAGATTTGGGAGACGCCCACGAAGAACGAGCAGAACTACACCAAGGCGAAGAAGAACATCAACCGTGTGTCGGTGCCTGCGCTCATGGCATTGCTGGACAACATGATTGACGGGAACAACCCAATGGATTGCATCGTGCTGCTGGAACGCCCGATGATAAACAACATGCGCTTCCAGGCGTCCATCAGCGCAGCGAGGTCCATGGAGGCCACGCTGATTGCAATCGAGGAACTCGGTCTGCCGATGATGTACGTGGACAGCAAGTCCTGGCAAAGGAAGATGCTCCCTGAAGGATGCAAGGGCACGGATGAACTCAAGAAGGCCAGCAAGGACATCGGCTGCAGGTTGTTCCCAGGTCTGTCATCCACAATCACGAAGCACAAGGATGCAGACGGGCTGTTGATAGCCGAGTGGGCAAGGAGGGAGGGGCTGTGACGACTACGGTTCGTGGTCTACCTATCGTTAAGCGAAATTATTCCGCGCCTATGCGGGCAAGTTCAAGGAGTAAAAATGAACATTATTTTGAGCATAAAGCCGAAGTGGGCCGAACTGATTTATTCCGGCAAGAAAACTATCGAATGGCGAAAGAGTTTTCCGAAGCGGGAAAATATTGAATGTGTTTATTTGTATGAAACGGCCCCGTTAAAAAAGATTACAGGCTTTTTTGTATGGAACGATTTCGTTACACTTTATTTTTTTGAACCCATTCCAAAAGAATATAAAAATCTTCCCCATAGCACGCGAAATATAGTTAGTGCTGGATGTGTGCCCTTTGAAGATTTGAAAAAATATAATGGTGATGGAATTAAATTGTTTGGGTGGAAAATCGAGAAGCCACAAAAATATAAAGAACCTTTACCGCTTTCCATGTTCAATTTCGAAAGACCGCCGCAAAGCTGGTGCTACACGGAGGTGGAGGCATGATGAAGAAACCTGCCGACAAGAGATTCGCCAATGTGCTCACGCTGACACAGCTCATGGATGTGTGCAAGGAAATAAAGGGCAAGTCGCTCAAGGAATCGCTGGCCATTGGAAAGCGTGTAGGCATAACTCGACACAACGTGGAATCGCTCCGTCAGCTTCTCGGCTACTCCGAGGGCAGTAACAGCTACAAGTTGACTGCAGAGGAGCGCGACAAGATTGCTGAGGAATATTCCGAGGGGGACGTGTCCATGGCAACAATTGCTAGAAGGCACGGCATTACATACAATGCTGTCAGATGTATATTGGTTGCAAGGCAGATTACTTTTCACAACCACAGATGCTATACGCCTAGGCAGGAGGCATATATCAGGACTGCAATTCGTAGGAAGGTGCCGTTGAAGGAAATGGCATTTGCGTTGAACAAGGCGCCGAAAGCCATAAGGGGCAAACTTGAAAGGATGGGGTTGAAATATGAAGCCCCGAGACGTAAACATAAACCAAAAGGAGGTCAACATGCCGTGCGGAACGAAGAAACCTAGCGGAAAGAAACCGCCCAAGAAGTAGCGGTTGACAGCCCGAATAGTTCAACAGGACAGAACCCGTCCCTCCTAAGGACAAAATCTGCGTTCGAGTCGCGGTTCGGGTATTAAATTTTTGCTATAATTATGTAACAGGTTCAAGGAGTTTTTAATGAATGACGAGCTATTGTACAGGGCAGCAGTGCGGGATGACAAACGTGGCGAGATAATTTACTACCGCGGGACGCTTGCCAATATACTGAGGGTCCTGCAGCGCAGCCACAGTGGCATCCTTGACATCGACCCTACGAAGATGGTGTTCGTCGTTCCGGCCACGCATCGGATGCCTTGGGAGATACCTGAGGACGAGCGCACCGACGAAAATCTCATAAGCGACTTGGAGGAACGCCAATGATTACTGAATACCACATACAGCTGTTGACAAGGAAGATGGATGAGATTGTCGACAACCAAAAGGAATTGATTGGCTTGTTGAAAGCCGAACGAGACACTGTAAACCCTTACATCAAGAAAACGGAGGTCACAATGGAACCGGAAGAAACAACAATCGACAACCAGGCTGCGAATGCCGCCGAGCAGACGCCGAATGAGAGCGTCACAATCACTGAATCAGGTGAGACTAAGGTAAGTACCACCTCTGAAAATGAGGCGTCCAGGACGAAGGATTCGGCCAAGAAGTTCAACAAGACGCAGGCCTTCAAGGACTACAAGGCCGCCGGTGGTGAACTTTCGTGGAACAAGTGGAAGACAGCAGGGATGCCGTTGGTTCCATGATAAAGTTTAGGAGGAACTCGGTGGTGAGGATGTGCCCGGCATGCCATAGGACATTCTGGGTTGCCCCGACACCGACAGGCTACAACCAAAGATGCTTATTTTGCGACAAGCTGCTGGAGGACCCCAACAATGTCAAGAGATTCTGAATTCGATTGTACCAAGTGTGGCCTTTGCTGCCGCTGCCTCAGGGACAACCCTGCGGTGAAAGGTACGAAGTTGGAGAAGTGGGACAGGGGCGACGGCGTCTGCAAGCATCTCACCGAGGACAACCTTTGCGACATCTACGAGGACAGGCCACTTATCTGTAACGTAAGGAAGCAATACTACGCGAAGTATGCTGACAAGATGTCGTTGGAGCAGTACTACGAGATGCAGAAAAATGCATGCGAGATTCTCAAGAAGACATTTGCTGCCCGAAACAAGGAGAGATTCGGGCTGTGACGGGACTCATACATGAGAGGGGAGAACCGACCCACCAGACGGGAGGTTGACTGGTTGCCAAATGACAACACAGCTCGGTAGATTCCGAGGGCAGCGGGAGCCATAGAACGTAACGGATGCAGCGATGTGAGTGGCGCATTCCGGCGGCGACAGAATCGACCAAACATGGATTCCTTTTCTCGTTGTTGGGGAGTTCCAGGACAGGTCTCCGCGGGCTGAGCAGGTTCGAATCCTGTCTGCATTCCTATCAAGGAGGTAAAAATGGACATCGAAGAGGCAGCGGCGCACATCATAAGGCATTACTTGGGGCACAAGGCCAGTGTCGGCGAGGTCAAAAGGTTGGCTGACAGAATCAAGAAGGACCTGGCCGAGGAGTTCGAAGTGGTTGTCATACGATGATGCTATAATCAACCAACGACAAGGAGATTCAAAAATGATTGAAGTGAAACAGGAACATCTGCAGTTCGACAGAGCCCACCTCGAATGGGCAATCTTGAACCAGGCCTCGCTTTTCGACCTGTACGCGTCCGAGTGTGCCAGGCAGCAAAGCAAGGTCGACAAAATCAAGAACGCCTTGGAATACAAGACCGCCGAGAAAAAGACGAAGTTCAGGGCGGATGCTGCAGCTGCAGGTGGCAAGGCCCCCACACAGGACCAGGTGGACTGCGCAGTGATTCTCGACCCTGACATCAAGTTGCTCAAGGACAACTTGCTTGAGGAAGAGGAATACCTGGGGCAGCTCAAGGCAGCTGTGGAGGCCATGCGCCACAAGCGTGACAGCATCGAGAACGAACGAGCACTCGTCCTCTCCAAGTTCACCATGGACGGCGACGTCGACCCCGAACTGCGTGAGCAGGTGAGGCAGGAGGCCATCGACAGGGCAACGCAAGCGAGCATGAGCAAACAACTCCCTCTTGAGGCATAGATTTAGCACATGGCCAAGGTGCGGTTTGACGAATGGCATACGACCTCGTGGGAATCTGCATTGAATAGGATAGACAGACTTGGAGGTTTGGATGCCTTCAAGTCTGTCTTGTTCAAGCAGGCATTCGAGCAGCCACACTACCCTTGCGAGTTCATGATACTTTCATTGAAAGGCAAGCTGCAAGGTGCCATGACATATTCGTTCGAAGAATGGAATGAAACCTACAAGGTCGGCCCCATTTGGCATATATGCGACTTCGATACTGCGAAGGACACAAGCGGGATTGGACACACATTGTTGACTCGATTCATTGACCTGTGTGACTCTACGTTTTACTTGTGGTGCTGGGATAAGACAGCCGAGAAGTTTTGGAGGCACATGGGCAGACGTCATTCCTTGCACGTGCATAAGATTGGCGTAACACCCTGGGGCAGTGCAGTCCTATTGCTACACCCTAAAACAACGTTTTGCTATAATACAAGGCTGGCCACTAGGGCCGGCCTAATTTAACCTAGAAACCTAGACAAAGGAGCCTTATATGGCATTTAACAGAAGCAGTGTAAACCTCGGAAACCAGTTTGCCCATGCCGCGGCAGTCAGCCGTGGCGAGGAAAGGGAGAACAGCAACCGCGCCCG
>Ga0247611_10008095_pt1 | contig 13032 bp, 9 predicted proteins | sample 177DNAGHGhighgp2_FD_192422 | JGI IMG/M metagenome (GOLD analysis project Ga0247611, IMG submission 192422) | Sheep rumen microbial communities from Palmerston North, Manawatu-Wanganui, New Zealand - 1770 DNA GHGhigh gp2 | ecosystem: Host-associated > Mammals > Digestive system > Stomach > Rumen ... | reverse complement strand
CGATTGCCGCCTTGCTCCTGAAACAGTATATGGGCATCAGCTCTATTGAGACCATTGGCGACCGTTTCTCGATTTCCAACCAACTGCCTGGCGCTCAGGTGCCGGAGTTGTCGTGGGATGTGATCAAAGGGCTTGTCTCACCAGCCATCACCATTGCGATTCTTGGTGCCATCGAGTCGCTGCTTTCTGCAACCGTAGCCGATGGTGTGATAGGTGACCGTCATGACTCCAACACAGAACTGATAGCTCAGGGAATGGCCAACCTGGCATCGCCGATTTTCGGCGGTATACCGGCTACGGGTGCCATCGCCCGTACGATGACCAACATCAATAATGGTGGTCGTACCCCCATGGCGGGTATCGTACATGCTGCCGTGCTGTTGCTGATATTCCTGTTCCTCATGCCTTTGGCACAGTATATCCCGATGGCGTGTCTGGCAGGTGTGCTCGTCATCGTGAGTTATAACATGAGCGGCTGGCGCAGTTTCTTCAGTATACTGAAGAACCCCAAGAGCGATGTCATCGTGCTCTGGGTAACTTTCCTGCTGACGGTTATCTTCGACCTTACCATCGCCATCGAGGTGGGACTGATCTGTGCCTGTCTGCTCTTCATGCGCCGTATGGCAGAGACTACCGATGTCAAGGTGATCAGCGATGAGATTAATCCGGAGGAGGAAGATAGCGATTTCCAGTTGGGTAACCTCGAGCATCTCTCGATTCCCGATGGTGTGGAGGTCTATGAGATCAACGGCCCCTATTTCTTTGGTGCAGGTAACCGCTTTGAGGAGATTATGGGAGCCCTGCGCCACCAGCGTCAGCTTCCGAAGGTGCGCATCATCCGAATGCGTAAGGTTCCTTTTGTTGACTCTACGGGTATCCACAACCTGACGAACCTCTGCCTGATGTCGCAGGGTGAAGGCATCCAGGTGGTGCTTTCTGGTGTCAACGAGAAGGTGCAGACCGTGCTTCACCGCGCAGGCTTCGACAAGATGTTGGGTGAGGAAAACATCTGTTCCCACATCAACATCGCCCTAGAACGCGCAAAGCAATTGTTGTAGTTCTGTAACGATGTAGCCTTTTCTTGCCAATCGCGAAATAATCGTACAATTTAAGACTGCACTCTTCTGACTTCTGGTTTGTCGTAATGAAAGCATGGGTTACATTACGACAAACTACCCTTTTGCTCCCTATAAACCCGGCGTTTGCTCCCTATAAACTTTGTGCTTCATAACTATTTGTTTGCCAGATAGATACAAATGGTCAATCCAAAACCGACTATTTTGAATAAAGTTTACAGAATTTGTTGGTTTTCGGTCATGGCTACATGGTTACAACTGTAACCGTAACCGTTTTGGTTATTTTATGGAAGAAGCCAATCTTTAAAAATTTTTAAAAAGGATAGCAAATATATTATATTTGGATAAGAATTGTTTATCTTTGCAAGATAAAGTGGATATTACTATCGTATGGACGGATTTAAGAATATAGAGATTACAAACTTCAGGGGCATTGACCATCTTAAGATTGATGATATCTCCCGTGTGAATGTCTTTGTTGGGCAGAACAGTTCTGGTAAGAGTTCTGTGTTGGAGTGTCTGTTGCTGATGATGGGCATTTCTAACCCAGACCTACCTCAAAACATCAATTCTATCAGGTCACGCAGTTTCAGCAGTTTTGCTGATTTGGGCTATCTGTTCCATAACTATGACCTGAAGGTGAAGCCTGAGATTGCTGCCGAACTGTTTGATGCTACCAAGCGGCATTTGTCTCTTGATCTGACTTATGTCTTTGATGAGAAATCTCAAGGAAGCCTGCAAAACGGACAGATACCAACATCAGAGACGAAGACTTTCCTGAATACGCTAAAGATGCTTTTTGATGTTGAATCCAGCCAACAGAAGAATACCTACGAGTGCAGTTTGACTGTCAATCAGCAGGGATTGATATCCAATAAGAAGTTGGCAGAAGGCTATTTGGAAAAAAATAGTGTGGCTTTTATCTCCTCAGACTTGGCTGCTGGCAATCCAGCTAATGACTTAGTTGAATTGGCAAAGCGCAGGTTAAAAGATACTGTAACTGAGCAATTGAAGCATTTCGATAGCCGCATCACCACATTGGAGATTCTAAATAATGTCGCTTACGTAGGTTTGGAAGGCATCAATCAGTTGTTGGCAGTCAACATGCAAGGTGATGGCCTTCGTCGCTATTTGAACATCGTGGCAGCCTCAGCCAATCCCATGAACAATATACTTCTGATAGACGAGATTGAAAATGGCTTGCACTATTCTGCCTACAAGAAACTGTGGGAAGCCATCTTCTCCTTGGCAACCACAACAAACAAGCAGGTGTTCGTTACTACTCATAGTAAGGAAACACTAAGCTATTTGAATGAAATGCTGGAAGAACATCCAAAGTATCAACAAGAGATGCGGTTATATACACTCGCTAAGACTCCAGTAAAAGGCCATCAAGCCGACAAATATACCTATGAGGGTTTAAGTGGAGCATGCGAAAATGATGTTGAACTAAGAGGACAGGTATGATAAAAAACATATTATTGAATGACTGACTAATAATAGAACTATAGAGCCATAGAATGTTAATAATGATAATCATAATGATTGTAATGAGATAGGCTTATGCAAAATCAACAAGAAAAAAGGTCGGCATCAGATATTTATCTTGCTTTTGAGTATCAGTGGGATTTTTTTGTATTAGAAGTGGTAAAACTTCTTGAAGAAGATGATGTAGTAAGTTTTGAATGCTTGGATGATGTGGCAAGACAAACAAACAATGAGGTAATACTTTATCAAATTAAACATTCTCTCAGAAAAAAGGCAAATGGCGAAACTGTAAATTTAACTAATAGGGACAGTGATTTGTGGAAAACAATAACTGTCTGGATGGATTTTATTGAAGAGAATGAGGAAGCAAATAGAGACGCATATATCAACAGCAATAGATTTGTGTTCGTCACTAACAAAACCATCAATAGTAATGCTTTTGGGGATGCTTTGCAAAAATATAAGCAAAATGGCGACTTATCAGCGTTTAGAAATAGAATAAATGAAATTAAAGAAAAAGGGGATTCTGCGTCATTAGTAACAAGGCAAATAGAGAGACTTGTTAATGCTTCTTATTTTGAGACATTTGTTAAACATATTTCTTTAAACTTTGTACCAAATGAATTAGAACTAGAAATAAAAAAGAAAATAGGTGTTCGTTTTGCATTAAAAGAAGACAAAATAAATAGTGTTTATGAACATCTTATGGCAAGAATGCGTGATGACGCAAAAGAATTGATTCGTAATCAAAAGATAATTCAATATGACTGTCATACTATTCAAGAACGATATTGGACTATCATTAATGAAGGGAGGGAGAAACTGGTCTTTCGAACGGATTTCCCTCGTTATGATGGCAACCCACGTGATTTAATGTTTATCAAACAATTAATCGCTGTTAATGACATAACTACTGATGATTGTGATGACATCGCCAATTATACAAATCAGTGGTTTCAATTTCATAATAACTTCAAGGAAAAATGGAATAACCATGATATAAACGATCGGGATGTCCAGAATTTAACGACAGACGTAGATTCTGTTTGGAGAGATAGCCACAAACAGTTTTATAGGAAACTAACCAAATTCTCTTCTGTTCAGGATTTAGATGATGCAGCAAATAATGTATTGACTGTCGTTCGAAAAGAACCTTTGTCTCTTGCCCGAACCCCATTGGGGCAAGCTTTATCAAGAGGTTGTTTCTATTATTACTCAAATGACGATTCTACTATTATTACCGAAATGCCGAGAATAGGTTGGCATATAGATTGGAGGGCTAAATTTAGGAAAGAATGAATAGAGTCTACAATAACGAAGCAATAATGATGCTCTGCATCGTTAGATTACTTCAGGATGGAGCTATGGATATGGCAAAACTTTTGTTATGCATGGTGCTTGCTATTGATGATAGGTTAAACGCCAAAGTGAGATATGCATATAGTTTGGAGCATGTTTATGCAGAGTTGCATAAAGAACATCTGCTTAATAGAAAGTTTGTTTCTTATTGCCCATACTATATAAATGCTTTAATTATGCTACGCCAATTGAATTGTCTTGGGATTGCAGGTGATATGTTGTATGTTACAAACAATATATTTGGGGACGGTATGGGGACGCATTCGCGCAGAATGGCACGTATAATATGTGCCTCTGACAATATTCGGAAACTCTTTGGGGCAATTTCTACTAGTGATATGTACAATAAATTAGCGATACAATTATGATTTTTTCTATTAATAGTATTCAGTTATGGTTAAAGAGAGATTATAGTCCCAATTCAAATGTTATTAGGCTTGATTTCTTTAAAGATAAAGTAAACGTTATAACTGGTGATGCTTCTACAGGGAAATCGTCTATACTGGATATAATTGATTATTGTTTATTGTCTGATAGTCCTAATATAGTTGAGGATATTATAAATGAAAATGTGAAGTGTTATGGAATGACATTTTCAATAAATCATGTTGATTATATCTTAATTCGAGAATCTCCACAGTTGGAGAGAGGAACTCAAAAAGTCTATTGGGGAACAGGGAATAATTATCCTGATAATTTGGTTTTTGACAAGACTATTGCTGAAGTTAAAGTAGAGCTCGACAAGCTGTTCCAAATACCAGAGATTCACCTAAAATCAGGAAGGGGGCAAACTGCATTGTCTTATAGACACTTCTTGCCTTTAAATTATTTGACAGAAGATATAATTTCCTCTGCAAATGTTTATTTTGATACTGCTTTTTTTGAATCAAAGGATTTCGACAACATTTTAGATACTGTAGTGGAATTGGCAAATGGTGTTAATTTATTGCATTTTGAAGAGGTCAAGGAACATCTGGAATCATTAAATAAAGAATTGGAGAAATATCAAAATGCGCATAGGAAAGCGGTCGAAAGTAATAGAACTTATCTTGGAGAATTGAAGTCTATATTTGATAAGGCTGTCAGTTTAGGTATTGTTGATGTTAACAATATATTTATTAGAGAAAATTCTGCAGAACTGAAGCGCTATGTTCAGCAGGCAATTACGATGTATGATAGACTGGTTCAAAATGATGAACAAACCCAGAAGTTGAATAAAATCAAGAAACATCGTGATGCGATAAAGGAAAAACTGAGTATTTACGAATCTCTGTTTAGTGAAATAAAAGTATATAAACAAGGTTATAACAGGTTGGAGGATAGCCTCAAACCAATCACATATATACGAAAACATATTAACGAGATTATAAAGTATCCAGAAACAGGAGAATTAATTAACTTATTGGAGGATACTTTTAGACGTGTACGTGGAGTGTCAAAAGTTTCATCAGAGTTGCCAGAAGATTTCGTTTCACGCTATGAACAATTAAAAAAGGAACTTCATGAAGCTGAAGATGAGCTAAAGAAGTTGAATAATTTTAGAAGCAAAATAACTAATCCTTCATGGTTGAACAATGCCCTTGATGTAAAATATCGTCTTAAGAATTTAAAGCAACCATTAAAGGATGACTATGAAAAGACCAAAGAGTTAGAAATGGAGGAATGTATAAAAGCACTTACTATAGAAAAGAATCAGTTGGAAGTCATTTCTAATCCTAATGAGGTATGGGAAGATTTAGACGCATCCATTAATCGCTATTTTGATAGCCAAGATGGCGTTTCAGGCTCTTATAAAGGAGCAGAAACAATCTACGACAAAGATAATCGTCGCCTGCTGCTAAAAAAGAAAGGGGAAGATATACCAATAAAGAATATTGGGAGTAAGTCGAATTATATGTTTCTCCATCTATGTTTCTTTTTAGGATTACATGAACTGCTGCTGAAGAACAAGTCACAGCAAGTTCCTGCGTTCCTTTTTGTAGATCAGCCAAGCATCCCTTATTATGGTGACAAGCAAACATTAAGTAATAATGACAAGGAACAGTTAATGAAGGCTTTCAATATGCTGGATTATTTTATCGAGCGTATGACGCAAATAGATTTCAAACGCCATTTCCAGATAATCTTGATAGAACATGCAGAAGAGACATATTGGAATGATTTAAAGCATTTCCAAACTGTTGCAAAATTTGAAAAGGATGGAATTGGCGGGCTAATTCCTAAATATGTTTATGAAGAAAAATGAAGGTAGAATTAGGTAATATAAGATATGCAACTATTCAAATGGTTGGCAATAAAGCGAAAGGTGAAGGGGTGACCTTTGCTTATGAAATGAGTGATATGGCAGAGTCATCGGACTTTATAAAAGCACTTGTTAGCAATACTTTCCAGTTTGATGACTTGCGGCATTTTGATTTTATAGAATCACTTGCCTTAAACCCAGTATATTTTTTTGTGAAGCAGATATTTGAGGATAAATCTTGTTTCGTAAAACAAAGTAACAATTTGGCTCGCTATTTATACGATCAAAGTTTGCATCCAAACATCAAAAACGGTGAGTATTATATCTTACTTATCAACGATGTAAGTGTTGATGAAATAAAAACAGAAGCCCTTTTAATGTTTAAATCGGAAAAAAAAGATTCCTTTTTGACTGTAAAAAATGAAGGAGGAAAGCTATGCGTTAAGCCAACAGTTGGTATAGGACTCAAACAGGTAGATAAAGGATGCCTTGTATTTAATATCCACAAAGAAGATGGGTACGTTGTTGCAATAGTTGATAATACGAACAAGAGTGCAGACGCACATTATTGGACAGATAGCTTTTTGCATGCAGTACCTTTCGATGACGATTTCCATAAAACGAAGCTAATGTTTGACTTCTGTTCTGGTTTTGCACGTTTGATGAAAAAAGAGAGACCTGCTCAGGAACTTGAAACACTCAAAGCCTTTAGTAGTGTGGCAGAGATGTTTCGTGATGAACATAATGTGTCTTTGCAGCAGCTGGAAGAATTGATGTGTTTCTCTTGTGATGCTTCATTTCATTATGCTGACTATAAAGCTGTTTTTGAAAAGGAGAATGGAGCATTACCACTTTCATTTCATGTAAGCACAGACAGTTCAAAAGTTAATAATAGATTAGCTCGGATGCGCACCATGAGAGTTGGGAACGAATTTGAAATTAAAGTCCTAAATCCAGCAGCTCAAATAGAAAACGGGTATGATTCTGACAAGAAGAAGTCATTTTACAAATTGTATTACAAGCAGTAATTATGGGACAAAAAGCAAATATAATAGATTTTCCAGAGGAAGTCACTTTGGATGGAGTGAAAATTTATGGCGAAACATCATATGAAAATCAGATGGCGGTGATGAGTCACTATCTGCATAATAGTCGTGAAGAAGTGGATGACGAGAAGAAGGAAGAAATCATTCTTGCTATCCGTGAGTTTCTATCGCGTAAGCAATTTCGTCAGCATAATGATGACGAGGATTTGACAGATGAACAGATTTGGAAGGTGGCAGAATCGCCATTACAATACAATTTGTTTGATGACTTCTTCAAAGTTCCATTCCCAGCACCCGAGAACCCTCGATTTACGTTTATAGATCTCTTTGCTGGTATTGGTGGCTTCCGAATTGCCTTTCAGAACTTGGGTGGCAAATGCGTTTATTCTTCTGAGTTCGATGCTAAAGCGCAGGAGTCATATTTGGCAAACTACGGTGAAATGCCTTTCGGCGATATTACGAAAGAATCTACGAAAAGTTATATTCCGCAGAATTTTGACATTCTTTGTGGCGGTTTCCCCTGCCAGGCTTTTTCGCTTGCTGGCCGGCGGCTTGGTTTTAAGGATGAAACGAGAGGAACGCTTTTCTTCGAGATTGAGGCAATTCTCCGCAAGCATCAACCACGAGCCTTTTTCCTTGAAAATGTGAAAGGTCTCGCAATCCACGACAAAGGTCGTACACTCAAAACCATACTTGAACACCTCGACGATGCAGGCTATGATGTCGTACCGCCTCAAATACTCAACGCTATGGACTACGGTGTGCCACAGCACCGTGAACGAATTTACATTATAGGATTCCACAAGAATTTGCATATTCCCATAGCAGAGTTTCACTACCCCGAACCACAAACGACTGGCGACAAACGTCCAAGATTCCGTGATGTAATGGAGAAAAAAGTACCATCTGTGAAGTATTATCTCTCCACTGTCTATGTAGAAACTCTCAAACGACATCGTGCCCGTCATGAGGCTGCTGGGCATGGTTTTGGATATGAGATAATTGACAAAGATGGAGTAGCAAATGCCATTGTCGTCGGTGGTATGGGTAGAGAGCGTAATCTTGTTATCGATAAGCGGCTAAAAGACTTTACGCCTGTTACGAACATCAAAGGAGAAGTAAATCGTGATGGCATACGGCGAATGACACCGCGTGAATGGGCGCGTTTGCAAGGCTTCCCTGATGAGTATAAGATTGTCGTTTCCGATGCCTCAGCTTACAAACAATTCGGGAACTCCGTTGCCATTCCTGCGATTCAGGCAACGGCAGAAAAGCAATTAGAAATGTTAGGATTATAAAGTGTATTAAAAATATGGCAATAACAGGAAATAAAGGTGACTGGAGTGAATTTTACGCTATGCTAAAATTGCTTGGAGATGGTGTAATGTATTCTGCTGACGGAGAACTTAACAAGATTGAAAAATACTTCTATCCAATCCTAAATGTGATTCGTGAAGAGGAAGGACTGAATCTAGAAAGAGAATCTGCTAATAGTCTAATCGTGGTTTATGAGAATGATGTAAAAGTGTTGGAAGTTCCAACTTCAGACTTCGTTGCTATGTATCAGTTCTTATATCAGAGAATTGTAAATGCAAAAGATGCAGCATTTCCTGTTGCAGAAGCAGAAGCGTTTATGAGGAAAATAAGATGTAAGCGATTGAAGGCGCTCTCTTCTGATAAAAAAGATATTGTCATAAAGATTCATGACCTAAGAACAGGAATGGATCCAACTTTGGGATTCAGCATAAAATCTATGTTAGGCAAGGATTCTACTCTTTTCAATTATAGTGAAGCGACAAATATAACCTATAGAATTGTTGGTGGCATAAGCGAATCACAAATGGAGGAAGTTAATTCGATAGAAGACCAGTTGTTACGAATGGATAAGCTCTATGACTTAGGATGTGATTTGGAATACGCTTATTATGATAGTGATGTTTGCCTATGCAATTTTCAATTGGTAGATTCTGTATTTCCTCAATTTATGGCAGAGCTTGTTAGAATGTATTTCTATAGGGAAGCTGAGACAACATCCGTAAAGGATCTTGTTGAACTGCTCGAACAACGTAATCCATTCGGTCTAAATGAGAACACTGTTTTTTATCCTCACAAAATGAAACAGTTCCTTATTTACGTAGCATTGGGAATGACTGCTGCTAAGCAATGGAATGGAAGATACGATGCCAATGGAGGATTTATAGTCGTGAAAAGTGATGGTGATGTGGTTTGCTATCATTTTTATGACAGAAATGATGTTGAGGACTATTTATACAATAACACTCGTTTTGATAATCCTTCACGTGATAGGTGTGGAGGATGGGGAGCTGTTTTTAAAGGTGATGATGGCAATTTCTACATCACACTGAATTTTCAAGTAAAGTCAAAAAACAAAAAACAGAGAAAAACACAACGTGTCAGAACTCCAAGGTAGGCCAAACAAAAAAGAGATGAAAGGTCACCTTAATAAGGTCTACACCAGTTTCTGGAGTTAATATATGAGAATGCGTATGGGAAAGATAGAAGAACTATATCAAGAGTGGCAGGGTCTTCAGCCGATAAAGGAGGAATATCTGCAGCGGCTGAACCAAAAGTTCATGCTGGAGTTTAACTACAACAGCAATCATATTGAGGGCAATACCTTGACGTATGGGCAGACGGAGTTGCTGTTGTTGTTTGGGAAGGTAGTGGATGCTGCAAACATGAAGGATTTGGAGGACATGAAGGCCAGTAACGTTGGTTTAAATATGATGCAAGAGCAGGCATCATCAGAATATCCACTGACGGAGTCTTTTATCCGCCAACTACATCAAACGATTCTCCGTGAGGATTATACTGTTTATCGTCAGTTGCCTGGTGGGCAACAGACGTCGTATGTGGTCCATGCAGGCGTATATAAGACGCGTCCTAATAGTGTTATTACTCGTACTGGTGATCGATTTGAATATGCTTCGCCAGAGGAAACACCTGCCCTTATGACAGATCTTGTTGAGTGGTATCGGGAGGAAGAGCAAAAAGGTGAATTGACTTTAGCGGAACTTTGCGCTTTATTCCATTATAGATATATTCGCATCCATCCATTTGAGGATGGGAACGGTCGTATAGCCCGCTTGCTTGTGAATTTCATCTTGACTCGTCATCACTACCCAATGATAGTGGTAAAAAGTGCAGATAAGGAGAACTATCTGAACGCCCTAAACACATGTGACGGATTTGTGGGGACAAGTCCTTCAGACGGCGCACATGCAGACATCACCAAGATAGCTCCGTTCGTTAGATATATAGAGGATTGTATGGAGCGAGCATTGGTTACATGTATTAAAGCAGCCAAAGGGCAGAGTATTGAAGAAGATGATGACTTCATGAAGGAACTAAAGGTGCTGGAGAGGCAGAAGAAACAGAATATTGCTGCAGAATTGTCGAAACGTTATCTGCATGAAGATGAGGTGTGGAACATTATGGAGTTTGTGTTCTCTCCCATTATAAATGAATTTGACAAATCTATAGATACAGCTAATGCCGTATTTAAGTTTAAGCATGTGGAAACAGTTAGTCTGTTGTCTCAGGCTCAAGACGGAGAAGCAGGAGTCGGCATCAATGGAGCAAGGCGCGAGACAGCCACTCCAGAGTTGCTTGAAGCAGTGAAAAGTGCCAAATCATTATGGTATCACTGTCAAATGGTAGGAGTGCAACATCCAAAAGATACATATATTGTTATAGAGAAATCTTTCTATATTACCTTCTTCGACGACCATTACTTTGTAGATGGCATATTAAATAAGAATTTTGCTTATGGGAGTTATCCTACTGAGAAGGAGAAAGGCCAGATAGTAAGTCAGTTTAAACAGGATATTCTCTCTGAGTTAAAAGAAAAACTATAGGATGGACCTACTGACCATACAACACGAGGATTTCACGATGTACGTCGAATGTACGAAGTTCGGCGCCATTTGGAATAAGGCGAGGGGTAATGTAGGAGAAGAGAATCTTCTTTCTACTTACACCTGGTCGGAGGGTGTTGTGTCGGTAAAACGGAATGGGGAACCGATTGCAAAAGGAGAAAAAACACCTGCCGTGTTCTTCGACAATGCAGAATACCCGATCTGGGTGGATTTTAACAAGGATGTGACTGATGCCCAGTTCGGAGCTATGCTGCAGAGCGATAATGACAGATTTACTTTCAGGAAACGGACATTGGCCGGCTTCATCAACTATGGCAATGATATCGGCAAGAGCGAACTGAACTTAGTTTATCAGATAGGGAAGGAGACGAAACGCTTCACATTGGGCTATGAGGTGCTGAGTACGAAACTGAACTATCATGAGCATTGGCGCAAAATCATAGACGACATCGAGCAGGAGTACAGAATGCTGTCGCTCGACTATATGAAGCGCACTTTTCATAGTTTTACACCTGACACTACAGGCGAGACACCTGAACTGATATGGTGGAGCGTATTTGCTGGAGAACAGCAGAAATTTATCAAGGCTTGTAGGAGTATCATTGAGCGGCCTCGACATAGGTTGCACGGTTATGAGGTGTATCTGCGAGCAGACAAGTTGAAACGTGTTCCAGCGCATATCGAGAATGAATTGGCAGAACATCGGAAAGAGACGGCTCATCTGTATAGGGTAGAAGAGCAGATACAGTCGAACGATAGCCAAGAGAACCGCTTCCTGAAATATGCGCTTGGGCAGATAACAAGAAAGTATGAGTCGCTGAAAGAGAGAATAGTATCTATCAATGGTTTGGCGGAGAATAAGAAAAAGGAACTTTCAGAGATACAGGCTTCACTGAATCATCTGCAACGAAATCCGTTCTTCAGAACGGTGGGAAGATTCAAAGGTTTGAATCAGGAAAGTCTGGTACTGCAAAGGGCTACAGGATATAGTCAGGTTTATACAACATGGAATCTGCTTCGGAGAGCATATTCACTGAATGACGGCGTCTATCGCCTGCAGTCAAAGGATATTGCCACGCTATACGAGATATGGTGTTTTATTGAAGTGAGCCATATAGTCAGGGAACAACTTGGTATCAGAAAGGAAGATGTCGATCATCGGAATCGCATGGAGATGAATGGTGTGTTCACTTGGGAACTGGGAAAGGGAGAACATTCGCGCATCCTATTCAGAAAAGACGGTGTGGAACTCGCGGAACTGGTGTACAATCCCAAGCATTCAGATAAGGATGATGAATATATCAGTATGCCGAATATGTATGTGCCCACTGTTCCACAGAAGCCAGACATCGTGCTGCAGTTGACTAAGGATGACATGCAGAAGGGCATGAAGATGACTTATCTTTTTGATGCGAAATATAGAATTGACGGGAATGTGAATGGAGTGGATACGCCTCCGAATGATGCCATCAACCAGATGCACCGCTATAGGGATGCCATCTATTATAAAAATTATGATGGCAGCTAGTTGAAAAAGGAGGTCATTGGCGGTTACATCCTGTTCCCGGGTGATGGCGCTCCTTTGAATGTGGCAAAAGCTCGTTTCCAAAGGTCGATTGACGAAGTGAATATCGGTGCATTTCCTCTAAGGCCTAAGGATGTGGATAATCGCAAGTTGCTTGAAGACTTTGTTGCAGAGTTGATAGGGAATAGGGCAACTGATATGTTGAGTGATGCTATTCCTCAAAAGGGACTTTTCTATCAGGAGGGTGAACCGCTTTATTTGTTAATCTCGGCAAGTAATCAGTATAATGTTGGCATTATGGCCGATTTGAAGAATGGGCTTCCGTGTAAGTTTAGTTGCAGTCATCAGGGAATTAGGGAAGATGTGGATTTGCGGCAAATCCGTTATTTAATACCTG
>Ga0247611_10008094_pt1 | contig 13032 bp, 13 predicted proteins | sample 177DNAGHGhighgp2_FD_192422 | JGI IMG/M metagenome (GOLD analysis project Ga0247611, IMG submission 192422) | Sheep rumen microbial communities from Palmerston North, Manawatu-Wanganui, New Zealand - 1770 DNA GHGhigh gp2 | ecosystem: Host-associated > Mammals > Digestive system > Stomach > Rumen... | reverse complement strand
AAGACCCAGAATGCTGAATGGTATTGAGATATGGCCAGTAGCACAATTCCTTCCAAGGCTATGGGATAGAAAGGTGTTGTAGAACTACCTGACTTCTTCATTGTTATTTCTCCACCAGCCAATACTCCGAGAGGCCGTTCACCATGCGGTGCTTGAAGCTGAACTTGTAGTTGTTAAAACGATAGTAGCCAGCCACATAGAAACGCTGATAATTGTCTCCGTCGTGGCTGGCTGCCATCATTTAATCATGATTTCATCTAATCTCTATCCACACCGCTTCGCCTTTGTTCTTCGCTTCCACAATCTTAGATTTGATGATTTCAACATACTTGCGCGAGTTGAGCACCATGCCTTTCTTCAGATTCAAGCCCACGAGGATGCAGCCCTGCGTGTCCTTTGCCGTGTTTCCGGCATGGATGCGGATGCCAGAGAAACGAGGGACATTCACCAACAACGGCAACCATTTCTTGAACGTACTTGAGTAAGTAATTACCACAGGGTAACGCCCTTCTGGAATGGCACTTTCCCCCTTTATCTTCCGTGCACCCTTGGCATAGTCCCGCCATTTCGGTTCCAGCGTGTCGCACACATATTCCAGTTCCTCACCGGCTAAATACTCGTCCAACACGGTCTTCCTGATATAGAGCCGACCGATGGTATGGTCATCTTTCTTTGCGATTCTCTTTAATACCAGTTCCATAGTCACTTCTTGAATTTGAGTTTTACAAAACTGTTATACTGTACGTTCGTACGCTCTTCAATGTAACCACGGTTGCGCCACACACGAATCATACCCTGAGTGCCCTCACGCGAAAGACCTTGTTCACGACGAACATGAATGGCATCTTCCAGCGTGAACTCGTTGGGAAGCAATTCCAAAAGGTTGCGAGGACCACGACGAGCTGACGATTGCGAACTGTTGTTAGACTGTTCGATGGCTTCGCCGAAGAAGCGCATCTTGCACCAAAGGTCGTATTGCAAAGACCAGCGGATAAAGTCCTCCATCGTCTTGTCCCACTTGTAATCGTGAGCCACATAGAGCACGCAAGCCTTCAGGTAGGCAATGACCAAGGCACGGAATGAAAGGTTCTCATACGTGCGGCTCTGCGACAACCTTGCAAACTCGGCACACTCATCCTTCAGTTTCCCGACCAGCTTGAATGCCTGTGGGCAGTCAATGGTGCCACGAGCCCCACAGAGCCGCTCGATATATGGGCGAAGCTGTTCATCGAACTCAGCATCATAAGTACCGTAGATGGGCATTTCGGCACCAATCTCGCGTTCGGGAATGGTACAGAAGTTAATACGCGAGATAGGACCGTCGGTGAGCACACGCTCGAAATAACGCTGCCCTTTCTGAATGGTCGTAGTGGCATTCCAGTTAAAGCGGATTGTCACTTTCTCGGTCACACTCTGCGTACCCACACGCGTCTGTCCGTAGCGGTTGCCAGGGTCGAAGGCGAGGCACATAATCTGGAACTGCTGACCACCACGTCCGTTGCCGCGCAATGCGTCAAACTGGTCTATCTCGTTCATCTTCGTATAGAGGAAATGTTCGTCGGCCTCAGCCATGCGCATCACGAAGGCGGGATTCGTCATGTCGGGGTCCACCTCCTGAATTACCAACCCTTCAGGACGTTGGCGCTTGTCCTTGTTGGCCCCCTTGCGGTTCACCTCGTCTTTCCAAGCCTTCTCGCGGGCAAGATTCTCTGCATCACGACGACGGATGTCGGCCATGATGTGGTTGATGGGTTCCGAGATACAATCCTTTCCTGCTCCCGTCCCGGCCATCAGCACGTTCATCAGCGTAGCCTCATGCTCCACGTTGTCAATGTAGCGGAAGCGCGTCTTGTGCAAGTGTGCACCCAATGCAGGAAACACGGCGTGACTGACAGCAGGTTTGTAAATATCAGGCGTACGGCTGAGCAACAACTTGATAAGAGCCGGAAGCTTCTTGGGCATCAGTGGCGGAGTGTCTCCAAGTCCCTTTTCCTGCGGCTGCGCTGAGGTTTCATGCGGCGACAGCTCACTGATAATCTCCTGCATCAACTTGGGCATAGAATAGAACCGTGCCGAACAAGCCGAGTGAATCAGCCCGCGCATTTCCTCTTCCGACAATCCGTAACGGGGCATAATCTGTAACAGCAGTGCCTCGTTGTTGTCGGTGATATAGCGCAGGTGGGCAGTCAGACGGTGCAGCCGGTCATTGCGCTCACCCGTCTGAGGTTCGCCGCCTGTGCGACGGAACCATTCGGAAATAATGGAGGAATAAGGAATCCCCTTGAACAGCCTCACCCCCGACCCCTCTCCGACGGGAGAGGGGAGTGAAATGTCTTCCTGCTTATTGTCCTGCCCCTTACTCTTCTCTTGCGTGCAATCGTTGTCCTGAGCAGGATTCTGTCCGAAGGTGTAACCATTCCCCTCGCCTTTCGGAGAGGGGTTAGGGGTGAGGCTATTCGAGGGGTTAGGGGTGAGGCTCCACATCCGCTTGTCTGGTCCATAGAGAATATAGTCTCTCGGAACGGCAAATGAACCTCTCGCCAAATCCTTCGTCTTCGAGTCGTCTTCCACTCCCAACTGATCTGCCAGCCACTGCTTCGACTGGTCAATCTGTTCCGTCGGTGACAGATGGGCAAACTGATGAGGAATAATATAGACGATGCGCAAACCTTTACCCGAACAGCTGACATGCGAGAGCACCACCAGATTCTCCAACTCCTTCATGATGAGTGTCTGCACGATGCGCTGCCAAGCCTCACGCGGATTCTCGCCCTTCAGGTCGTCAAGGTCAAGGTAAGCCATTCCCGTAGGCACGGCACTCTCGGCGTGGCGGTGACCGTCCGAATAGTTTGCCATGAACATCAGCAGCGGCAACTGCTGTTTCAGTCGCTTTGCCTCGTCGCTGTCGTGGTCAACGCTGGCAAGCAGACGGCAGGTCTGAGCCACGCGGGGAGAGTCAACAATCTCGTTGAACTTTTCCAATGGGCAGGTCAGCACCTGTGCCGACCGCCCGTTCTTGCAATATGAAATCATCTCGCTTCGTGTGTTTATAGTTTGACATTACTTACAGCCTCCTCAGCCTCACGTATGAACGTGTCAGCCATCGGAACGCCCTCCGACTTGAAAATCTTCAGCGTCAGCTGAATGGCTCCGTCCTTCGTGGCAGAAAGCCGCCCATGCGCCACCTTCTTGATGAGCGTTGCCGCTGAGCGTATGCGAGGCCGGGCAACAAAGTCGAACGTCCCGTTCCTCAACCGCTGCGCCACTCCTTCGTGCCGCCAACCCTTCACAAACTGCTCCACGGGATCATCGGGAAGGAATTGTACAAACTCATTCTTGTTCTCGTCACTGGTGAAAACGGCCTGGCCGCTCACCTGTATCATATTGATCTTTTTACTCATTTTCTGAATTGTTAGCGAGAAGAAGTTCAGATTCTTTGCGCATTTACCCGGGAACATCCTCCTACGCTTCAACTCAGGTTAATAATGTTATTTGCTGATTTTCACAATATCAGTTGCAAGGATTTCCTGAAACACCTGCCCCTGATATTCGTGGGTAGAGAAACGGAGCGTGGCTGCCACCACATCGCCCTCGTTGAACCTGCACCCTGCCAGCGAACCCAGCATGGAGCACACATATTCGTTTTCAAACTTCGAACCGCCCAGCTCGCGCAACACAATGTTGCACTTCTGAATCTGTCCGCTCTCAGCCTTTTGGCTCTGTACGCTGAAAGCCTCGCCCTGGCGTACAACTCTTAAGATTTTTGTTTCCATTTTGTATTTCACACCCTCTATTATGGGTTTCCGGCTGCAAAATACTGGGTAATATCATGTTATACCAAATGTTAGTCAAATTAATTCATAACACGTATATGACTGTATAACAACAGTTTTATGAATCACACATCGATTCATAAGATTTAATTCATGTTATCCATCGGTATATAACAAAAAAACGTCTACTTCAACTGTTGAAATAGACGATTTAAAATATTGACAAAACCTTGAAAACACTAATGGCTTAGATAGTTGTTAACGGTTCCTTCTGCAAGTTTTACGATTGGTGCAAGAATCTTTGCCAATAAGTTATTTGGTAATCTGCCAAAATATCCTTCATTGCGTAGTTTTACCACAAATTGACAGAAAATCTGCTTAGATTTCGAAGTCTCGGGGTAACACAATTTCTTTAGAGCCTCAAAATCGTTCTTCTTTTTATCCTGCATGTGCTTTATCAGTTCATCTTTTTGAATAACTATAAGAACTTCTGGCTCATGAACAGCCGGAACAACTCTCTTATTATTCCACTCCTTATAAACGTCATTGGCAAGAATGATAATCTTATCGACAAAGTCTGCAACAGCTTTCTGTGCAGGTGTTTGCACGGGGATATGCGAATGTTCGACAGGTGCCTGTTTGTTCTTCTCTATTAGGCTTGTAAGTTCCTCCAGTTCCCATTGCAGTTCGATGAAATATCTGTCAACCCCTTTTCTGCGATAGAACATTCGAGCAAAATTCTCTGGTGTAACTTCTGTATCTAATCCCCCACTATGCATTCGGAGTTTCCAGAGCTCTTTATAACTCTTCATGTTTTCTATCACGCAATCCTTTTGTTCCTGAAGAAACTCTATTTTCTCTTGTGGGGTGAGTTTCCGTCCAATATAACCTCTGCTGATTCGCCATTCATCAAGAGCAACATCCATTCGATCTGCAAATGATTCAACATGATCGTTTTTTGCTTCGTAATAATGTTTGAATGGAATATCTGTATAGAAATAATTTATCACATCAATGCTATATACGGATACCAATTTGGAAAAATCTCCCGTCCTTACATAGTAAATATCCTCCGCATCGGTCATGAAAATGTTTCTTAGTAACTCTAAAGCTTGTCTCAATTCATAATAAATGTCTTCAGCAGTAGCTTCTTCTGCTTTACGCTGTATATCGATAATATAGCCAAGGAAGTCAAATGATTTTGAATCACCTTTCTTTATTCTTGATTGAGAAATCCATTCTTGAGAATATGCTTTATAAGCAACTCTGTTACTCAACCTATTGTGAACTTTTGCACTATTATAAACTCTGTCTTCAGGATCTGGAGAAAAAACTCCATCAAGATCTTCATCCAATTCCTCTTTTGCCTTACGAAACACCTTTCCATATACGTATTCTTTCCCGCTTTGAGGATTGCTAAAGGCTTTCCATAGTAAAGACTTCGTAACAGATGGTCTTTCCATACCAGATGGATTTTCACGTAGAGCATCAATACCATTCAAATGTAAGATTCTAAATTCGTCAATCCCTGGCATAACGTCCACACCTGCCATGGGAAGCAAGTCAGAAGCCCAATCCATGGAGGACTCAATAGTCTCAATATTATCTCGTAATTCTGTAAGTTGTTTTTGAAACTCTTCAATTGTGGCAACATTTTGCAGACACTGTTTAATAGTTCGTTCACTAAAATATTCAGACAATCTTCTTTCCCTATTTACTAAAAAGAGACGCACGTGTTCATAAATATCTGCAATCAAAATAAGACTATGAAATTTGAAAAGCGGTTCCAGTTGACCATTTTCATGGTAATCAGCCATTTTAGCATCGTCGAAATAGCTATACAACCGCTCCATAAGTGAAGCGGTGCGCTTATCAAATGTATTATCGTTATATGAAATATGCGCCATTGCTACCTCCTTTTCTCTTTAGGCATTTGCTGAATGACTCTTCCTTCCAGCAATTTGCCATTCACATGCTTGTTGCGTTTCACGCCCTCACGACTCCATGTACCCCATTGCTTGAAGAAGAAAGCAATGTCGTTATCTTCTGCTTGGCGCTTCACGTTCAGCACCCATTCTTCTTTCATGGGTCGAGCCTGTGTACCACTCTCGCCACCAACAATAATCCAGTCGATTCCCTCCAGATTCATGTCACCCAAATCTTCGAGCAAAGGCTCACATGACAGGAAACGAACCGATGCAGGCAAATGTCGCAAATAGTCTATACGGAACTGAGTTCGTTGTACCTCGACAGTTACACCGAGCCATACGTTTACGGGAATATCACGAGTCTTGAAGTATTCTTCCATTCGTTCGGCTCTCTTGGTCAGTATTTGATAGCGATGATGCGGTGTTTCACGAATAGTTTGCATCACCCTGTCAATAAACTCAAAGGGTACATCCTCATGAAATAAATCCCCCATCGAACATACGAAAATGTTGTGTTGTTTTCGCCACTTCTTGGGCTCTTCCAAATCCTCTGGATGTAAAGTCAGTTTGAAAGCATTCTTATACTTTATCTGCCCCATACCTTTCAGGCGGCGAGCCATCACTTCCGCATAGCAGTGAACGCAGCCCTCTGACTTCTTGGTGCATCCTGTAATTGGATTCCAAGTTTTATCGGTCCATTCTATTTTTGTTTCTGCCATACGTTATACCTTAAAAGTAATTATACATGAAGAAGAAATCTGCACAGGTACCTTATGCCTTTTATCGTCTGTATACTTTACATCCACCTTGCCCTCATCATAGAGCTGACGAAATGCTATCAGATAGTGAGTATATGAATGCAGCCGGCCTGTTTTCTGGTCGTCGTTGAAAAGTTTTTCCGTAATGTATGTGCCTCCTTTATAGCTGTTCAAAAGTTCTCTTTTCAGTTTGTCAATATTCTCCTGTTTGAAGTCTTCTGCAAACATTGTCGCTGAATCTATTGTCTTCGGGTCAAACCGGTAGGTGTTGATACCATCCATTCCATCCAACACAGTATCTACGTTGGAATATCGGCTATACACTCGCTTCACCAAATCAAAACCTTTAGCGCCTTTAGTAATATGCAACAAGTAATGACTGGGAGTCATCTGGTCTTCCTCACGGAACTGGAAAGCGGTGTAATAAACCATGCCGCCGAGAATCTTCCGGAATTCGTTGGCAAGCTGATTGATGATATACTTGTGGCGTTTCTCTACAGAACCTAAGAGTTTCTTGTTCTCTCTCACCTCGTTGTAGGTCAATGGAAATACCACTTTCAGATCTTCCTGAAACAACTCATTCTCAAAAGCGGCATTCAAACGCTTGGTGTTGATAAAGATAAACACCTCGTTGCCCCATTGCGTCAGGAATTGTGTCAGCACTCGCGTATTGATATGCTTATAGCCCCAAGGGTCGATAAAAAGCACTGTTGGGCATTCATTATAGAATCCTTGCATTGTGTTTCTTGTCAAGAACGTGTCAATTTTCGGCCATTCTCCAAAGACACGATTTGCAAAGAACGGTTCATACTTGAATGTGCCGCTCTGAAAGAACTTTTCAAAGTTCTCTTTCAGTTTATCGCCAAAGGCCATATCATTAAACACCATCCACACGCGGTCACGAAGTAATGGGTCATCGTAACAATTCTTAGCTATAAGTAATGGCGTTGACCAACTTTCATCCTCATATATGCCTGGTCCTGCAAACATATCAAAATACCCGAACCGCTGTGGCATGTGTTTGCGCGATATTATCTTACAATACTGAGGGAAATACTCCGATATGATGGCCGCCTTTACCCGAGACGATTCCGTCTGCTTCTTAAAGAAATCCTTGTTGTCAGACATGTTTGTTATTCACTAAAATAATAAAAACTAACGCATTATTCTTCCTAACAAAGTATCCTTATACCAATACCTTGTCAATGAAATGGGGTCATATTCAGATAAGCTTTCCAGATACTCCAGCTCAAAAACCAGTCTCGGCTCTTCATCCTTTGAATTCGGATGTATCTCAGCTTTGTTCCCGATTCGGGCAACTCGAATCAAGTAAAGGTCACGTACTCCCTTGCCCTTGATGTAGGGCATGAAGTAATACAGCTTGTTAATGGCTACGGTGGAAGGGAAAGTCTTTGTCTTGCCTATATAGTATATTTTAGAAGGCTCTTCTTTCAGATAATACTCTTCGTTGTCTTTCATTACCAATATTACTCGTTTACAATTTTCTTTAATCTTTTTTCAATCATTTGCCAATTCTGATTCAAATTTACGGTGCAGACATAGATAACATGTTTTGTGTCTTTATAAAGATACGAGACATTTAACTCCGTATCTATGGTAGGATAAACAAGGATTCCTTTTGTTTCTTTCGTGTGTGGTTGAGTTTTATTTTCTTGATTCATCACGTAAGTCAAAATTTGAGAGAGATGCTCGCGTCGAATCTTTCTACTATCTCCATACCTCGAGACAAGAGTCTCTTTGTAATACTTGGCATCGAGAATAATTTTCTTCTTTGTTCGAGGATTATATAAAGTGACATCTGTCTCCATAACAGGTAGCAATCGATAAGCTTCATCTGTGCCCTTGGCAAAAGTCATTCCGAATGGAGTCAACTGGAAGTGTATATGGGAACGACTTACATCTGGATAGTTCTCGCGACACTCTTGCTTATAGAAATTCATCAAGAACTTTTCGAAAATGCGATTCATCATCCGTTCATCCTCCATCAAGTCCAAGAAATCCCACTTACCAGAAAGATTATTGTTAGGCAACAATGACTGATGGAGTAATCTGCAGACGTTAATGGCAAATTGATAATAAGTCTTGTTACGTTGCAGACTAACAGATTTGAGAACGCTGTCTGATATTTGAATCTGCTTCATCTGAGGCATTCTACGGAGTGTCTTCATGATTCTTGTTTCATTCAGCTTAGATAGATTTCGTAGCTTCATAGCCTCATGCAATGTGGAATTAATGACCTGATTAACTAAAATGTTGGAAGAGAGTTCATCATAGGTGCAAAACATTCTGCCTTGAGGATACCTTCCTAATTTCAAAGTTTCTCCAATGTTTATTTTTCCCTTTATGCTATCCATCTCTAAGCCATAAATAGAATATCCCTGCGATAATCCACGCTTCAGTAAATCATCTGTCGCATTAAGCAGTACATGTACCAGCAGGTTGGCTATTGAGTCACATCTTTCAACACCAATATTCACTTTGGTACACATATCACCCATACCCCATGCATAACAAAGGATATAGTACATGTTTTGTATTGGTATTTGGTGCATATTGTCTTAGTCGCTTAAAATATGGCACAACTCGTCACAGAGTTCCTCGTTGTCAAAGCATATCTCATGCAGATATGGAAACAACTCGTACTTGCATATTGAATTCCACCACTCCTGTTCATTATCCACAGAACTGAGTTGACAGAAGTAGCTGTGACCAATCTCTAAACCTTTTCCCAGTAATGAAGAAGTGCGGATAATGTCATTAACACGATTCACCCTTTTGCATATTTCATTCACAAACTCCTTGCTCAATGCCGTACACAAATAGTTCTTGAATGTTTCACCAAACTCAGGCTTCACATCACAAAATGCAAATCTACGGCGCAAAGCATAATCCACGATGGCAATAGAACGGTCTGCTGTATTCATGCAGCCGATGATATATACGTTCTCTGGTACATAGAAACGAGGGCTATCTTCCTCACTGTATGTTAATTTCAACGCATAGCGAGGTGAGCGCTTGTCGTATTCTATCAGCATCATCAGTTCTCCAAATATTTTGCTTAGGTTGCCTCGGTTTATCTCATCAATAATGAATACAAAGGTATCTTCTGAATGTTCTTTGGCGTTTTCGCAGAAGTTATAGAAGATACCATTTCGAACTTTGAATTCGCCTGTCGTTGTAGGCCGAATTCCTTGAATGAAATCTTCGTAGCTATACGACTGATGGAATTGTACTGTTTCGATATTTTCTTCTTTCTTCATGCCAATCAGTTGGTAGGCTATTTTCTTTGCAAGGAATGTTTTTCCAACACCTGGTGCACCTTGCAGAATAATATTCTTCTTACGGAATAGTAATTCCACTATCTCCTTGAATTCTTCTTCTGACATAAATGGTTTGTCCGTGTCATCAGAATAGTCATAGGGAGTCGTTGAGTCCAATGCCTCTTCACTCAAATTTGCACAATATCCCAAAAAGTCACGATATTTGTTGACATAGCTACGTGTATTCTTTAACTCCTTGATTTCTCCTTCATCACCTCCGGCATTGATAATAGCTGTTAGCTCATCACTAATAATCATTATGCGTCCAGCATCAATAATCTTAAAGATATTATTCACTTCAAACAGTTTCTTGCAGATATTACATACAACACCAATGGTATCAATTTTTACGTATCTACTATTTGCTGCATCCTTAATCTGTTTTGATGTGGCATTTTTGTCACCCATGTAATGAATGAACGACAACCTCACCTCTTCAGGCGACTTACCATCCAACTTATATACGCTATGTTTTGCCATATCTAAAAGTATTGATCTATTATTTTATAAAATAGTGTGAATTGATCTAACTTGATCTAAATTATTTGTCAATTCCGATAAGATCTCCGACCTTTGCCGAAAAAGTTATGGAAGAAAAGAGATGGATTACAACGGAGCAGATGCTCCAAGCATTGAAGAATGACCCTGACAACGAGCATGAGTATAGCTTATCTCTTCATGGGGGTATTTTGAGGTCAACGCACTGGTTTGTCTATAATTCTGCAAAGAATTTGTTTGGCCACACAAGAGACTGGCCGTATGATTGGTTTTCTGAATCAGAAATATTGGAAGACTATTCTGGCTGTTTGTGGAAAAGATATGCATAATCTCTAATAATATTATTGTTAAAACCCCATCTATCTCAATGTCGCACTCTTGTTTACTGTCCCGTTCATAGCCGAACACTGATTGTTCAATCACATCACCAGCAATACCAGTTATCTTTTCACTTTTTTTCGTCCGAGCAAATTGATGGGACGAATCAACCTCACCCAGCGTCTTTCCCTTTACTCCTTCCAAAAGAGTGTGCACGAAAGATTTCGTATATTTTCTGTCATCTGAAACTGCCATATCTTATTGATACTTTTATCTACCTGTTTAATGTTAACATGTTCTTTCCATCTGTTCAGATTAGAATTTACCACATTTCATTGCAAAATTACAAATAAAATCCGAGAACTCAGCAAGCGTGAATGGGATTTACACATTATTAATAGAAGACGCAATAGAGTCAACCTGTAGATAGTCCAAGCGTACGAACGTACAGAATAACAGTTTTTGTTTGTGGGTTACAAAAACTTTTTATTATATATATAATATATATTATATATATAATAAAACTTCTATAGCAATTCCAAAATGGTAAACTGTAATACTGTAATACTGTAATACTGTACGGTATGGCAGCATGTTTTGTACTGAAAAGGTTTACTCGCACTACCGGGAACAGTTGACTTCTTTCCTGAAATGGTTGACTCTTTTCCTAAAAAGTTGACTGCAAAACAAACAGCTGTTTTCATTCTGCAAACGATATGTATATGAAGCGTATAAATATTCTTTGGAGGGCGCAAACATATCGTTTAGTTTTTTTAAGACGAAAGGGGTGGTTTGTTAACAGATTTTTACACCTTACAGAAGCCTGATTTTTGGATTTCGGGGATTTATGTTGTAACTTTGTAGGTGCATTTGAGATGCATCTGTCAATCGCGAAAGACACAAGAGTTAATCAACAAAAGTACGAACCAACACAAAAACTAAGACTATGAGCATTTACTACAAGCTTTATCAGAACAAGCGCAAGGGGTCGGTCACCAAGGATAAGTGGTACGCACGTTCAGCCGTGATGGGTAAGACCGTGTCGCTGGAAGACCTTGCCGAGCACATGGCTCAGCACAACACGCCCTATTCCGAGGGTGTCATCAAGGGTGTGCTCACCGACATGATCACCTGTATCCGCGAGCTGGTGCTTGAGGGTAAGGCGGTGAAGATTCCTAACCTCTGCATCTTCTCCGCCGGCATCAGCACCGCCCCTGCCGACTCTGCCAAGGACTTCACCGTTGCCGCCAACGTGAAGAGCGTGTATCTCCGTTCCCGCACCACGGGTAAGTTCACCCGCGACGAGATCACCCGACTGGCGAACCTCCGCGAGCTCACCAACTACTCCGTCAGCAAGGAAGAGGAGACGCCAGAGCCTTAGCTCTGGCGGAAGGAGGAAGGATGAAGGAGGAATTAGAAGTAGGAAGGAGGAAGGAGGAATTAGGAAGTGGTGCGCTTCGCGCAGTTATGAAGGGCTGATGTATGATGTACTTCAAACTTCAAAACATCACACTCGCCTATGGCGACCACTTCATCCTTCCTAATTCCTACATCATCCTTCAATACTTCTCCCTCGCCTTCGGCGACCACTTCATAATTCGTAATTCACACATCAAACATCAAAACAGCTATGAAGAAAGAAACCTGGAAACTGATTTTGCAACTCATCCTTTCGATTATCACGGCTATCGCCACCACGTTAGGGGTCACGTCGTGCAGATTTTGAAGGATGATGGAGGAAGGAGGAGTTAAGAAGTAGTCGCCTACGGCGAGTAAAGAAGTTTTGAAGGAGGAAGTACTTCCAACATCTCACATGGGAACTGCGCGAAGCGCACTACTTCCTCCATCAACCTTCCTACTTCAAACATCAAAATCCTTCCTCCTTCATACGTCAAAAACTCTTTTTGTGACCTTAACAGAAAAAGGTTGTCGCTTTTGGAGAGTGTCAGGAATGGCTACACGTTTATCGTTATGCTTAATATTCGTGGTAAATTATCTCACAACCATTTTCTTTCCTCCTACGATGTAGATTCCAGGATGCAATCCTGTGCGTAATTCGAACACATTGACTTGACGTTTAACGCAACGGCCATTCAAGTCGAATACATCCACGAGAGCAGACTTTTCCTGTTCATCTGTATATGCTATCTCAATGCCATCAGCATGATCATCATCGAGATTCATATCATCCTCATCTTCAGGATAGCTGACAGGATAGACATTCAGATTGTCATATATAAACCGAGCCCGTTTCAAGAGCCATTCTTTGGCATTATCGGTTGCAACGGTATAGTTGTAGCCATCCCCCCAGCTCGCCGCATTATGCAGGAACGACGGATTGGCAAACGCAAAGTACGCGTCGCAATAGTCGATGAGTTCATCCAGGTGATTATTCATGAAATCTGTCCATACTTCA
>Ga0247611_10008093_pt1 | contig 13034 bp, 21 predicted proteins | sample 177DNAGHGhighgp2_FD_192422 | JGI IMG/M metagenome (GOLD analysis project Ga0247611, IMG submission 192422) | Sheep rumen microbial communities from Palmerston North, Manawatu-Wanganui, New Zealand - 1770 DNA GHGhigh gp2 | ecosystem: Host-associated > Mammals > Digestive system > Stomach > Rumen... | reverse complement strand
TGTTCCTAGTATATTTATCAGATTTAACATCTGTATAATACCTATTAAATATTATATCAGAGCCCATGTTCTAATACAACTATTTAGTAGCTTCCTATCTAAAATACATTGCTCGTTTATCATTAGAGAATTCATAATTATCACCCTCTATTTCAAAATGGAAAGATTGTGGTTCAGCCTTATTAGAAATTAATATAAGGTTATTAAATATTTTCTACTATCCTATTTTGTCATTTACTACAAATTCAAATTCAAATGGATGCGGTTCATCATACCAGAAACATGGTACTAAATCTTCTTCTACATCGAATATTCCAGAATGTCCATGTAAATAAAAGTCTTCTTTACAATATTTTTCTATCCATGCTTTTTTACTTACAGCAATTACCTAAGTATCAAAATTTGTTCTAATATTAGTTTCATCAACTGATTGATTGGATTTTTCGATATAAGGCCTTATATACAATAATAGTACACCTTTTTGAGCTTTTACGAGATCGTCGTCGTCGGATAGATTATTTTGTAATTCTAAAGTAGCACCATTAATAGTAAATAATTTCCAATTTCCCCAATGATCGTGTGCTAATTCAAATTTAATTTCACTGACTTCATATCTTCCTTTTTTATATTCTCCAGGAATTTCTCCATCTGGAGAAATAGCTGAACTATCACTGCTTAATTTTGTAATATAAGTTTTTTCTGGTAATACGTAGTGAAGAGTAGCCTTATTATCATTTAATAAAGGAATATCTAATAAAACTCCTGTATTATCATAAATATTATAATTGCATTTATTTAATAAAGTTAGCAATTTAGAAGTCTGTCTATTAAAAGAGAAATATTGTGTATCAATATTTTCAGAATAACTAGGAACCCAACTATAAAATGTTACAAACTCTTCTAATAATTCATTATAACACAAATTCCATACTTTTTCCTCATCCTAATAAACATCGTCATAAAAAGTGAACATTATATCTTTTTTATGATTATTATAATGGGTTTTTACATTTTTTAAACCTATTGTTGGATATAATTCTCTTTCTCCTAAAGATATATTGTCAATTAAGAACTTATTTACTTTAAAATCAGAAAGAATTTCAATCTATTGACCTTTAACTCTCCAAATCTTTTTATTTACTGTGTCAACTCCATACACATAGCCTGCTTCAGATTTTATTACACTTTCCGGCCATTGTGTTCCGTATGTATCACTAATAATAGTTAATTCTTCAGGTAGAACATTTTTAGTATTAATAAATACTGGTTCTCCGTCTCCGTTTCCAGCAAGAATTCTTTCATTAACTACAGCCACTCCAATTGCATGTTCAAATACCACTAATAGATAACCTTCGAAGCCTACAAGCTTCATAATTCCTCCGTATTCTTGAGAATAATCTCTAAAATATGTAGATAAAGAATATCTAAAATTATTTTTAAATGAATCCTAAATAGACATGGCCGAATACTGGATTCTATTAGTAAATGTATCTTTTACATAGTTCATATCCTACAATGTAAAGTAACATTTATATCCTAGAGTAGCTCTATAAGCATCGTTATAAAGATATGAATCTGGCATTTTATTTTCTCCTCTAAAAAGGAGCATACTTCTTGGATAAAAACTTCTAGGAGATCCCATTAAAGCTTCTTCTGCAACATATGAATGGTCATTAGATCTTAAAGCATAATTTTCAGAACTTAATAAATTGAAAGTAATCCAACTTCCCATCTAAACTGCATTTAAATCAGACCTAGAAATATTATCCCACTCTTCTGGACTTTGTGCTTTATAGTTATCTTTCCAAGTATCTTTATCGATAATTTTATCATTATTTGGCAGAGAAGGGTCATTAAAATTTCTATTTAATCTATAAGTGAATTGATTATGAAAACAATCCCCTCTCCAACATTCTACTTGATTATTTATAATATCATTAAAATTATATCTATCTCCTATAGCATAAAATGGCTCAGAAGAGTTCATTCTATTTAAATATTCTTGTTTAGAATTAATACTATTATCCTAATATATATTATATAAAGCTCCAGTTTCAAGTTTATTCTCACTATAAATAGCTAAGTAAGGAGAATATTTTCCTCTTACAACATTAGGAGCCCCATTAATTTTATCCCAATCTTCATTACCAGCATCGTATACTCCATTATCATATTGAGCATATTCAAATCTAAAAGCTTCCTCTGTTTCTCCGATTTCTAACTTATAAGTTTGGTCATTAATAGCTACAGTTGGAACATCCTCCGTAACAGTACAAATTTTTACTTGAGATAAATTATTAGTATTATTATAATTATATCCTGAATCTTCTTCATAAAACCTGTCATTCTTTATTAAATGTGAGTTTGTAGACACTTTAGAAATTCTAAAACTACTTCCATTAAATATTTGATTAAAATATGGCTAATTTAATAAAAAATCTGGACAAATTCCAGCATAAGCTTTTTTACTTATAGATTCATATTCTGTATTTTCTGTATCACTAGTTTTATATTCATATAATCTATCCTCGTAGGTATTGTTTACTTCAAGTCCTTCTTGAGTTATAAAACATTCTGTAGCATATTCTAAATTATCTCCATTTTTATACTCTAATACAGGAGCTTTTAATTGTTCATCCATAGGAAGTAGATAACACTAAGCTAATAAAGTAGGAACACGCTTTTGTCTAACAAAGAAACATCCTCTTATTCCTAAATTTTCCTTTAAATATTTTTGAACTCCTTCCTAAAAATTGAAACGTATACCATATATTTTAGATTTATCTAGTGATTTATCTATTTTGAATACACCTCTTGAATTTGCAAAGGTAGTATTATTAATATCTTTAACCCATCCTTCCGAGTCTATTTTAAGATAATTTCTTGTTAGATAGTCTCCTGTTTTAGTAAATAAATCTGGAAGAGTAGGTTCAGATTTACTTTCATAACCTAAAGTATTATATACATTAGATAATGTTCCATTCTAATAAATGAATACTACTCCAAATCTATAATACTCTCCAGGAAAATATCCCACATTATTATACATATTTTTAGAATTATAATAAGAATCTCCATAATAGGAATTCTAATCTACATCCTAATAATTGTGCTCAATAACAGTTGGATATATTCTTAAAGCTAAATCAGATAATTCTCTATAATTGTCAGAATTTTTAACTATATTTCCGAAGAAAAGCATATTTTTACACTAAGCCTAAGCTAATACATTTTTAGGATTAAACCTAGTAATATTTAATATGTTAGGATCTAAATCCTCAGCATCTTCGTTTCCAGTTATTTGAATATATACTGTATTAGAATTTATAGGAAATCTTCTATAAATTTTCTTACATTCATATACTCTATTCTACTAATAATCGGCAAAATATCTAACATAATAAACTTTTAAATAATTATATGAATTATCAAGATTTGATAATTTTAATTTAATACCTTTATTGGTTTCCTGATTTTTGATTCCTCCATCCATTGATGATGCATCTCCATCAGTTCCAATAAATACAGGAATTAATCCTGATTCTGCAATATAATCGGATTCATTATCATCTGCATCACAATATGTGAAATAAAAACAATACTAACCTACTTGTAATCTTCCACCTACAAATCCTAAATATCGTACTTGCGGATTAGTATCACACTAAAAATACAAAGAAGTATCTTTATCAAATGTTTCAGAATTATATATATTAGTATCATTTTCCCCAATTCTATCTACAATTTCATAAGTATTTTTTTGTCTTACTGAAAATCTAGAATTAATCAATCGGGGAATATTATATCCATCATTTAAAATTAAATTGACAGAACCATCGTAAGAGGGCTAGATAGTAATATCAACTGGATGGTCTAAACTAAAATTCAATTGATCTGTATCTAAATCAATTAAAGATCCAGTTGTTGCGTATAGATTCTCATTATTAGGTTTTGCAATGTTGTCATTGCTAATAATATTATTTCTACTATCTATCCACTACTCAACATTAGAGTTTATCTCATTTTTTCTTAATCTCAATATTTGTCCATTTTTTGAATTAACTGCCATTCCTTCTGGACAAAGTACATCTCCAACATCTGTAGAAACTTTATATAAATTAACAGATGTTTGATAATTGTAAAATGGATTATATTCATATACCAAATTTCCTTTTTGTCTTAAAGAGTATAAGCTTAAATTCATTGTAATTGTGTTAATTTATATATATCATAAACATCTACTTTCCAAACACTATCATAACTTAACCAAGTTTCTGAATCTCCATCATCAGCATATCCAAAATCATGTGGAAAATATTTTAAAGCTTCTTTCTTAGGATTAGATAATAAAACTTGATTTTCGCTAGACCCAGTTGTATAAGTGAAGAATGGAGGATATGAAAGTTTTTTAAATTTATTACCCTACTTTAAATATATTCCGCTTGGATCTATTTCATTACCTTCAGAATCAAACTAATAAATATTATCTTCTTCTTTTATTAAGTTTTTTGGTTCAAAATTATTTACATAATCGTAAAATGCTTCTGAAGATTTTATATCACAAAGAAAAATCTCTTTCGTAAGCCCCTCTTTTTTATATAACTTAAATTTTAATCGACTGTTTTCTGGATTATTATCAATTTCATTTTTATTATACCCAGTAATTGTAATGTTTCCAAAAACTTTTTCTTCTCTATATTCAGAAATATTACTTATTTTTAACTTATACCAATCAGTATTATTATCAGAAGCATATCTACAGAAGTAAAAGTTGTCTAGCATTCCCTTAAAATCATTATTATTAAAATGATTAGTAGTAGAATATGTACTACTGTCTTTAGTTATAGATACTCCATCTACAAAAGCAGTATGTCCATTGGATGTTTTCCACAGTAATCTAGCATATTTTCTACAGCTTAACATTTTTCTTGAACCCACTAATGTATTATTATTAGTATCGTAAACATTTCCTATATTATTAGTATCTACTGGAACAAACTAATTTAAATAATTTTCATTTGGTACATTACTATTATCATTTTTATTTTTAAATACTACAGTAAATACTTTATCATTGTAACTCTGTGAAAAAAATGAATCGATATCATATTTAGAAGATTTTCCATTAAAAGAAGTTGTCTAGAAATTATCGTTATCATTATCTATATACCATTTATTTAAGGTATGTAATTTATAATTTTCGTCTATCCAGTCTTTATCATTAGTTTCACAAAACATTATTTCATGATAATCACTATGACCTGTTCCTTTAGAATCCTACCATAAGAATATTCCCTATTTTATTACATCTCTGGTATTAGATGATATTACTTTATCATTAAAATATTTTCCAACAGAATCAAACACATTTATAAGTTCTAAAACTTTTTCAGAAGAACCATCAACCCAATCTGTCAATTCTATAGTTCCAATAATATTATTATTAATACTTATAGTAGCATTACTACTATTATCCACGTTATCATTTAATATAGTAATTTCACCGCTATTATTCGTATCATTAATAAATTTAGCTACTAACTCGTTAAAAAAGCTATCTAAATAAGATGGATATAAACTTTCGTTATATGAGATTTTCTAAGCAACATCTATATCTAATTTAATCGTAGTTGTTCTAGAATATTTTGGAGAATTTTTACTGCTGTTAAATAACATTTCTCCAGAATCAGATATAGTAGGTTCACTATTATGATAAATAGGATCTAGGTCTACAATAGGTTCGATTTCTATTGAAGTTATGTCTTTAAAGTCTTTCTTATAAAGATTATATGAAGTAAAATAATATTTATTTAATAATTCAGTAGTTAAATAATATTCTTTATTACTTATAAGTTGTTTCTTAGAATTGTTTTTTGTAGTATAATATAAATCTACATTATATAAAGTTCTAGATTCTAGTCCTCTAGTTTTCCAATCTATAGGAATATTAATTCTTCCATTATATACCTAAGCAGTAATAGTTATTGTTGGAGATTTTGGATCCGAACAATCCTAAAACTCCAAAATTAATTTATCAAAAGGATCGTCATATTTAGGATATGCTTCTAATTCAATTGTTAATGTTCCTGCTTCGTTATCAGAATTATTAACAAATCTAAATCCTTTTAATTCTACTTTACCACTTCCTAATTTTTCAACATCAATTGTTCCCTTAGAAGTAAATCCAGGGAGATAACCACAATTCTATTCATTAGGGTTCTCTATATCAATGTTAGATTTTACATTAATTGCATAATTTATTATATTATTATTAGATAAATTATTGTTACTAATTTTTTTCTTTATTACTTGTTTTACTGAATATAAATTAGTTTGAGGATTATAGGTACATTTTCCTGCAGAACTTTCATCGTTTATTCCATCAAGATTAAAATCAAAAAAATACTTAGTTAAATTTCCTTCTTCATAAGATTCATATAAAGAGTCACCTATGCTACTCCCACTAGCTCCGTCAGGACAATTGTAGGTAACAAATCCCTCAGCTACAAGAATTATATCATTCCCTATTACATTACCATTATCATCTTTTGTATCTTCTTTATATCCATAAATATTATAGTTAAATTCTTCAACATGATTTAATTTTATTTGTAGATATAAAGGACCGACTAATTTATGTGAGTAAGTATTAGCTCCCTCAATTTGATAAAACTATGTTCTAAAATCTTTTAGATTTTTATCTTTTATAGTATCAAAAGTTGTTTCTTCTTTTGATTCTTTTATAAAGTATCCTCTGTTAAAATCTAGTAAAGATTTTCCATTGTCAGCAGCTTTTGTTCCATCAGGATTCCACCTAATCAAATCCGAAGTTATATCTACAAATTCGTTTCTTGAGTTTAATACTCCTATAGCTAGAGTATATAATTCATTTTTAGGACTTATAATTTTATTACCACTAACATTGTTATAATTAGATATTTTATTAATGTTTTTATTGCTATCAAACGGAAGTCCATAAATTATAAATTTATCTCCTGCATGAATAATCTAATCTCCTAAAGGAATTAACACAGTATCAGTACATCCATTTGGCCAACTTATCTATATATTTCCTATTTCATTTCCATTGATTAATCTCTAAGGAGAAGGAAAACTTCCTATTTGACTTTTATTAGTTAATGGATTATATGATGCTACATAAATAACTCCACCATATTCTTTTATTCCAACAGGCTCGTATCCGTCTGGAAGAACAGCATTTACCACTTTTCTGTTACCCATATCATTTTGAAGAATTACTTCGTTTCCATTCATAGTGACAAGGGTTGCATTTAAAGCATCCGATAGACTATCGGTTCCCTACATCATAGGGTGGGTATCCATCTATAATCCTTTACCAAATGTATTTACAGTCTATTCCATTATTGTAGATATTTAAATTTGTTCTATGATGTAAGTAAATCTTTCATCTTTAAAGGATCTCGTTTTATTATTAATTCAACATTTTTTGATTTTATTTCTTTATAAAATTTTTGAAACCAAGCTGTTTTATCTTCAGCTAATCTGAATATATAAGGTTTATTATGTTCTTTTATTTTACATTCTTCTAATAACTTATACAACATAACATTCTAAAATACCTTATATTTTCTTTTATTTTGTTGTAAATAATCTACATACTAATCTTCAGTTCTGGCAAAATAATAATAACCGTCCCAAGTAGCCTTAGTTCTTCTAAACATGTACTATATTCTTTTAGCTAATTTATAGCAATATGTATTAAAAGCAGCTAAGGCAGAGGAGGGAATTTTTCCTATAAAAAAGAAAAATTTTGGAGACAAAATTGAAATATCATTTCCAAAACTTACATACTATAATATCATCTTCCATCCATATTTTAAAATTCTTTTTATCTCTTCTTTAGACAATTCTGGATAGAGTTCATTTACTTGATCCACATAATCATCAATTTTCGTTATTTTCATCATCCATATGTTTTTCCCGAATTAACTAATTTTTCTAATTTTTCTTTATAAAACTTATTTATGTAAATAGGAAACTTTCTTCGAGATAAGAAATTGTCTCTTTTTCCGTGCAGATATAAATATAACTAATATCCTGTAAAAAGAGTTTCCAAGAAGTCAATTCTAGCGAATTTTCCCTTTTCTCTTAAATCTTTAAATTCTGACCCTTTGATAGCTTCGAAGTGAATTTCTCCACCATAATATCCTAATGATGGTAGTTTAAAAGTAGAATTGTTTTCTATAATATCTTTTAATATTAATTCTACTCCTGTTCTAAAAACTTGTTTTATTTTCTATTTTTGAGCCTATTTAGTTTTATAATTCTTAATTAGAGTTTTACATTTTTCATAAGGGAATCTAACAAATATATCATTAAGATTACATGCCCACCCAAGTGCGTAATGATTCATTTTAAGATTTTAAAAGATAGTCCGTAATTTTTTCTATCCCAGGAATTTTTAACTTCTAGAATATCATTAAAATCATTCTAGCTTAACTAAGTAACTCTAGCCTAGTCACATTGTTTAGCCCATTTTTGTTCTAAACTATTTGCTAAATTAATTATTTGTGCATTATTAGTTTTTAATCCTTCTTTATATTTTGTATAATAAGCAAGATAAGTAGCGATCGCTCTAGCTTCTTTATTTGATAACATAGGCAATCCGTCTTCATCCATAATTATTCCTTTATACAAAACATTTAAAGTTCCATAGTTTTTTGCAAAATATAAAGTATCTCCAACCTATTCATAAGATATAAGTTTTCCTGGAATATAATATCTACCTGGGTATAATTTTTGTGCTTCTATATTACTTTCAATAAAAGAAGTTCTATAATCTCCGTTTTCAGAATAATTAGTTACTTTATTCCAATCTTCGTATGAAGTAGTTACTGCTTCTACGGATATAGCATTACAAGGAAGTTGTATAGAATTATCAGAACCAATACAAACTCTATATCTATAAAGTTTTGTATCTTTATTACCAATATCTTCCCAAGCTAATAAGCCCATTTCTTCCAAATCTTCTTCTTCCATTTCTATTCCGTATAGCTAATCTAAAAGCACTGCTATGTAATGAAAATTATTTTTTTGTTCCATAGTCATCCAGCATTATAAGTCTAATCGTTTGGAAGAACAGGAGCTTGCAATTGACGATAATATCTTAACTTTTGCTAAGTAAGTCTATCTTTTATAACAATGTCTAAAAAATTTAAATTTAAATCCGCAAAAGTTTCAGTATTAATATCAGAATCACAATCACACTAAAAATCTTCTAGTTGTCTTGGATCTTTAAATATCGCAACTACAGAGACTTGTTTTATAAGAGGTGCTCCAAATATATAACAATCTATTAATCCTTCTGAATTAGGTGTTACATCTATATAAACCCACGGTTTATTTCTTCCTCTTTTACGATATTTCTAATATGTTTTAATTTTATCTATAGGACTAGTATAAACTAAAAAAGGATGCTATCTATCAGAAGATCCTATATATTTAATAGAATACCTAAGTCCGTAATCGAATAATATCTAAGGTATTTGAAAATGTGCTGTAGGTTCTCCACAAACAGTTCCCCTACATTTGCACTTATCTAGAGTATCACAATCAACAGGAATACAATTTAAAGATATTAATAAATCATCTATTGGTAATACTCCTTTTAACATATATTCTTTAATAACAGCTAGCCTCATCTGCACTATTTCTTCTTCTAATTGATCTTTAGACATAGACATGTTCTGATGATAACCTCTTAATCCAGAAACAACGTCATTAAATACTGCATCAGCTAATCGTTTAATTGAATTCCAAGCCATATAAATAAAAAAGCTAGACTAGACCATTATAGGTCCGGTCTAGCTTACTGGTTTATAATAAATTATTCTTATCTAACGCTTGCGAAAGGATCTGCTAAAGTAGTATCTGCTTCTGTCTTCATCTTAGTAGATGCGTTAGCACCAAGCAGTGTAGTAAATGCATCATTTACAGTTTTAGCTGCACCTGCGGCTACAGTTCCAGAAACATAAAGAACATGAGTTGTTACTGAAACACCTCTAGCTCCTACGATTTCTCCCATAATACCATCACGTTCCTTAATAAGACGTACAATAAATTGTGTATATTGCTGTCCTGGAACAGGCATTTCCTGCTTGTTTACTGCCCAGAAATTAGTATTAGCAGCAGTTGGAAGTCTGAGATTGTGAATAATCCAATTATAATCTCCAAATGCTTCAATACCAGGTTCAATTGCTACCTCATCTTCAGCAAGATCTTCTAATTCGGTTTCTCCCATTTTTTGATCACCAATTGCATAATCTCCGTTTTCAAAAGTATAATCTACGGGAACACCTGTAATTACATCTTCATATTCTCCCTAATATGTGCAACAATCTACTGTTTTAGCATCAGGGTTAAATACCTAAAGAACTGCCTTTTTAATTTGTTGGTAACCATTTACTCCTTCAAAAGTAACTGTTCCAGTTGCAGGATCATCACCAGAAGCAGCAGCAGTTTCTGTAGAAACTTCCAAAATCTTTTCTGGACCCATTACAAATAACAAATATTTATCTGCATTAGCCTTTACTCTTTTAGCAAGAGTGGCAGCAGTATCGGATTTCTTTACTTTAAATTCAACATAAAGAGGCTTTCCTTTGTAAACGTAATCGTTAGCATAGAAAGAGTCCTGAGAATTCATTGAAAGTCCAACATATAAAGCAATTCTTGCAGTCTGCTCATTAACTTGTGAATCCTAAGGAATTAGAGCTTTACTCATATCAAATGTCACTTTAGCCAAATGCTCAGGAGTTGGAGCCTTTACCTAAATATCTAAAATGCTATCAGCATCAAATCTTGTGTTACCAATTCTTAAAGATGGCTTTGTGCCTGCTACAGTGTTAACAATAAGATTAGCACCTGCAGGAACTCTATCTCCTTTAGCTGCAACTGTCGCAGATTGAATAGAATTATAAACTGTTTGAGTTGTAAAATTAAACATACTTTATTTTTTTATTTTATTATTGTGCAGTTTGGCCAGATGCTGCTGGAGCCTATGCTTGAGCTGGATTAGCAATAGACTAACTAACTACTGGGTGTGTTTGGAGTCTCTAATCAGAAATATTCTCCATTACGATGTGAACCAACTCATTTAAAATCTCTTGACATACATAATCTGGAAACTCGAGCATTTGAGATACATCCTCTGTACGATCAAGTTCTTCTTGTGTAAGACGTATATGCTAAGGAGTTTTTATATAATCAATATATATTTTTCCTCCTTTCCCATTCGGAATAGAATCTAAAGTAAATACTGATGTATCAGTACCGTATCTTATTTCAAGACGTACTTTAGATACATTACCGTATCTTATATTCTAACCTCTTTCTACTGTACTGATTTCTTGTTCATTTTCTCCTATTTTAATATTAATAGTTTTTGGATTATCAGAACCTTGAACAATATCGTTATTATTTCCATCTTTTCCATAATTTCCTTCTTTTAACGAAGAAAAATCTGTACCATTCCTATTAGTATAAGGATTAGTAGGAACCACATCAGAGGAATTTATATTATGAATATAATAATAAGGTCTTTTATAGGTAGGTTTTAGCCAAAAGTTATCGAGAACTTGTGAATACGCATCTGCTGTTAATCTTGTTGCAGCAGCTCTCCAAGTGTCTCCTGCATTATAACATTTATAAGTCTTCTTTACATTATAAATACAAATACAATTGAGTAAGTGTAAATAGTCTGAAGGTAAATCAACATAATATGTTGCCATATCAGCTAATGATAATCCTTCATAATCATTAACTTTTTTTGGAATAAGTAAAGCAGTCGCTTTAAGTACCCTTAAATCATCAGTAGTTTGCTGATTTACATCATAAATATTATAACGTTTATTTATATATTGATTAATAGCTTTATTAGCAAAATAATTAAAGTCTTCAAGAAGTATATTAGGAGCATTTTCCTTGTTTAATTCAATCAATACCCCTTCATAGAGCTATCTGCTCGTCATTGTATTTAATTATTTTATATTATTATTAGTCTTTTTTAGACTTTCCCACCAATTCGGGATAAGTATCTTGCTTAATAAGTTTATATATATTAGCATTTTTAGGATCTTTTAAAAACATTATGGCAGCCTCATCAGTTGCTCCAAGAATTACATTGTCTGCGTATTGATATAACTTATTTTTATATATAATAACATTTTTATCGCGAGCTTCTACAAATAAAAGTCTAACTGCTGTATCTCCTCCAGTATATAAAGATATAATCTTTTCTGGATCAGATTGTGCTATTTGTAATAAGTAGTCAGTTACATCAGCATCTGCCATTCCTTCCATCTTATGTCCTAATAATCTAGCTTTAAGAACTCTTCCGTCATATCCACGTTCATCACCATAGATATAGCCTTCAGCATCAAATCTTTGCTTTTTCTTAGAAACACGTAGATTTGCTTCTACTCCTGGCCTTTCAACATATAATTCTGCAATTCCAAAACGTCTTGGATTACGATTATAATAATCTTTTAAAGTATATTCTCCAGAAGAGCCATTAATTAAAGAATTTCCTTTAGAATCTTTAGCATAATAATCAGGAGCAATTAAAGGACAATATTTGATTGCTTCCCAAATAAATCTTTGTCTTGTATTTTCTAAATCAAAAGTAGTTCCATCAACAATATCAAATGTATCAGTCTCTTTAATAAAATAGGGACGATTTGGATCATTTATTTCTTTCTCTGAAAGAACCATATCATTATTAGAATTTACTTTTTTTACACAATCTGGATACTCTCCAGTTTCAGGATTTACGCAGGGTTGTACTTTTACTACAATTCCAACTTTTCCTCTCACACTTCTGAGTATTATTTTTTGTGATAAATCAATTTGTTTTTTTGTTTCTGCCATATTATTTCATAAATCATAAAATTTATTAAAATAGGCCCTCAGAATATTTCATCTGAGGGGCTATCTTAACATTATCTATTATATTTATTATTAAGACTATCTTAATATATAACTCTTATATGGATTAA
>Ga0247611_10008092_pt1 | contig 13035 bp, 15 predicted proteins | sample 177DNAGHGhighgp2_FD_192422 | JGI IMG/M metagenome (GOLD analysis project Ga0247611, IMG submission 192422) | Sheep rumen microbial communities from Palmerston North, Manawatu-Wanganui, New Zealand - 1770 DNA GHGhigh gp2 | ecosystem: Host-associated > Mammals > Digestive system > Stomach > Rumen... | reverse complement strand
CTTTGTAGCATTATCCAATAGGATAATGATTGCTTGCTTTAATTTATCTGCGTCTGTCCTACTCTTGATGTCGTCTTCAATATTTACAATCATTTCTTTGTCGTCTAATTCGCACATCATTTGGAATGGCTCAACGACTTCTTTAACGATTAAAGATATATCACAATCTGTCTTTTCAATAATCAATCTCTCGTTGTCTGATCTAGACAAAACAAGCATGTCTTTAACCATTCTACTTAGACGTCCAGCCTCGTGCGTTACAGTGACTAAAGAGTCCGAAATGTCTTCCACCTTCTCATCAGGTTTTGCCAAAATTTGGGCCATTGATGACTTGATGATGGCAAGTGGCGTGTTAAATTCATGTGAAATATCTGACACCAATCTATTGTTTCGATTGATGGCTCTTTCATATACTCCCATCTGCAACATAACGAGCGCATATGTGACCGCGAACAATATAATAAATGCAATCAAAAATACACCCACTGAACTCCAAATAACAGCCTTCATTGCTTTCTCATCTGGAGTGGTATCTAAATATACAATATAGTACGCTAAGCCATCGCCATTACCCGTTAAAATCTTGCCGCTTTTACATAGATAACTCTTGTCATTGATTTTGACTTTTTCACCATCTATTGCGGTCGTGTAAGCCATTGCGAAACCCTCTTCAGGATTTACGACCGAATAATCTTCACCATAATAGAATACCTTACAATCTGATACTTCTTCTGCGATTGAAGATTTTTCATCCCAGAACGCCAATACTGCAACCGCCTCTGAGACAACACTTATTTGTCTCTTTTCTTTGTTTATCAAAGCATCTTGCGTAATGTATATTGCAACAAGCATAACAAATATTAACAAAATTGTTGGCGCTATAATACTCAACGCCAACAAAAGTCTTGATTGTTTTTCTGTTTCAGCTTTTGAATATAGGTCTTTAACCTTCATCGTCTTCTTTATCGCTCCACATATACCCAATATTCTTGATTGTCTTTAGGTATTTCTTTGCATCGTATTTTTCTAGAGTCTTTCTAATGTTACTTACATAAACTTCTGTAACTGTAACAATAGTATCTGAATTGTATCCCCAAATTCTATTGAATAATTGCTCTTTAGAAATAATCATATTTCTATTTCTAATTAAATATTCCACGATATCATACATTTTTCCAGCAAGCTTAATATACTCGCCATTAATCTTTAGCATCTTGCCAATATAATCAAGCTCTATGTTCTTATGAACATATTTTGTATTAAAGTTGTTGTTATATCTTCTTAAAACAGCCTCAACTCTTGCTAAAAGTTCATCATTTTCAAATGGCTTAGACATATAGTCGTCTGCTCCAAGTTTTAATCCCTCAATCTTCTTATCTGTGCTATCTAAAGCTGTCAAAATAATAACAGGTGCTACTGAAGTCTTTCTCAATCTAGACAAAAGTTCAAATCCATTTAGTTTTGGCAACATCAAATCTAGGATGATTAGATCATATGAGCCGTGCTCAGCCATATACAAGCCTTCTTCTCCATCATATGAGCTATCTGACTCGCCAAGCTTTGCTAAGACGTCTCTGATGTTTTGGTTTAATGTCACGTTGTCTTCTACTACTAAAAATTTCATGTTTCACCTCTCTCACTTATCAATTATATACTAATTGCTAATTTTGCTCAATTTTCTCTTTAAATTGCGCAAAATATTCTTCCATATTAATTGTGTACAAATGTGCTCTATTTTTAGAACATACAAATACTATTTGTCCTTCCTTTTCTTCAACATGCAACTCTCCATCGCAAAGATGACACTTTTCGCTCGTTTCCATTTCATAAAGGCAATCTTTATACACAAACATCGGGCCTTTATTAAATGTCACTTTACTAACAACCAAAGGCTGTTTTTCTAGATTCAAATATGCTCTAAATACATGTATTTCGGATATACAAATTGCGCCTGCAACAGCCACTACAAAATACGCAACAACTACAATCAACAACTTTAAGTTGTTTTGTATGTCATTTTTAAGCGTTATTTGAGCCCAAACAACACAACCAATCATAGCTATAATAGACAAAATTATTAAGATTAAACTTTTAGTTTTACTATTTCTAATAGTACCTACTTTTTCGCTATATAGCCAACTTAATTGCCCTTCATTTGCTTTTTTTATATCTTCATCTTGAATTGACGCTTTAGAAAGGATAATTTCGGTATCTTTTTCTCTTGCTTTTTTCTTCTCCATATATGTCAATTTTCTTTCTGCATTTTCTTTGCCGCAGAAAGGACAAAATGTTAGATTTTCATCGAATTCTTTACCACAGAATTTACAAGTTTTCATCTCTTCCTTCCCTTCCCAATTTAATGTAATTAATTACATTAACTACGACATATGTAAGTGCTAAAATAAATAGAAGCCATACTCCCCATCCGCCATTTATAAACGAAGAAGATAATATCGTCTTTATGTTCAATGCAAGACAGTAAATGAAATAATATAGAACCATTACAAAGAATGTGCTAAACCCAATTAAAGATAGTAGGCCTTTTCTTTTACATTTTGCATCAAAAATTTGGATTACTATAGCTGCTATAAAGATAACAAATAAAATTATTGTATTAACAAATACAGAAACACCTAAATCGTTAATTTGCTCAATTGCTTCAGGTTTTATATATTGAGATAATGCTTCTTCCATTTCTTGATAGTCTTCATTTGAACTAAATGTTGCGCCCATCTTTTCTAGCATAAATCTAAATCCAGTATTGCACCCTCTAAGTGGGGCAATCAACGCATCTAATGCTGTTATATCAATTTTGTATTCTTGTTGATCATCGCTTTTACCAGTTAGTGAGAATTTCAAATCAGCACTTAGCATTGGAGCAACTAAAATTAAAATGAACATAATAATCAGCATAGCGATAGTAATACCTGCGTAAATCGCATGCCACTTTTCACAATAATGTTCATCTGTTACAATTGCTTGTATTTTTTGATCATCTCTTCCGTTAGATATCGCTTTTTTCTTTGCTCTACTAGACATGATATAACCACTCCGCAAAAGTATTATAACATAATACATTAATATATCCTTAAACCAAATATAATTTGGAATATATTTATTTCTAATATACAACGAATCCAAATTATTTACATCAAAAATTTGTTTTGTCACAGTTGCAACAACTCACATATTTAAAAGTGTGACACCTCGAAATCCAAAGTGTGACAAATTTATAGAAATTGGCCAAAATTTGTGTTGCAAAATGTTGCAACGCGCGCAACTTTATAATATAATAATCGCAATGGAAACTCAAAATCTCATCTTAGCGCCTAATCAATTATGGAAAGAGTATGACCCATCGTCTGAGCCATTGAGACCATCATATCTTGAATTTAAAGAATCCGAAAAATACTACTCTGTTGCAGTTTTTATCAACGGAGATAAGCACGATAATTCCTACACAAGAATATATGTATATGGATATCTTCCAAAGCAAACTCAATTCAATTCAAACATCATTTTTATTAATGATGTTTTAGATAAGACTTTCTCGGTAGATAACCTAAAAGCCTATGCTGATGCAGGCTATGGAGTTTTTACTTTTGACTATATTGGAAAAACTTCACTACATGGTCACTATACTATCTATCCAGATTCAATTTCATATGCAAATTATTCTTTGTCAAAAGAACATTTAACACATGCTATTCCAACGGCCAAAGATACAACATTTTATGTTTGGAATAAGGTTTGCATGAAAGTTATTGCACTTATAAAGCAATTAAGAGGCGACGATTGCAAAATCATATTATCTGGCTATAAAACTGGAGCCGATATTGCGCTTCAAGTTGCAGCAATAGATAAAAGAGTTGATGCTGTTGCATCCTTTTTGAACCTTGGTTGGAAAGATTATAGAAATTATCCTAGATTTGCAACAGACTTGCATATGCCAATAGACGATGAGAGAAAAAGATGGCTTGCAGGTTGTGCAACTGAATCTTATTTAAAATTTGTTAAGTGCCCAATTCTTTGTGTAACCACAACAAACTGTTCTATTACATCTTTAGATAGAATTGCAGATTCAGAAGCAATTTTAAAGAGCAATCGTGTTCCTTTCTCTTTAAGTACATTAACTGGGCTTTCTGATTCTATTTCATTTAGAGCAAGAAGCTTATTATATGGTTGGCTAACAGCTCTAACACAAAACAAGAAAATGCCAAAGAATCCGGATGTAGAATTAAAGATTGATAAAAACGGCATATTAATTGCTCAATGTAGCATAGATAAATCTTTGGATATTGAAGATATAATTATTAACTATAGTTACGATGAGTTAGATAGCACGCTAAGAAGTTGGTCTTCAAAATATTTAGATGTAAATGATTTAAAGACTTCACTTCCAATATATAGTGAAACACAAAGTGTCTTTGCTTTTATTACTGTTAATTACAAAAATGGCATATCTTTGTCTTCATCATTAAGATATTTAACAATTGATGAAGATCCACAAATTGTAAGAGAACCTATTAAAAAGACAAGAATTATATTCCAAAAGAATATGGGCATTGATGGATGGCTTGTAGAAATTGTTGGTTCTATGTTCCAATTCTTTGAGCCTCAAATTGTACAAGGACCATTAAATCTATCTGGCATCACTTGTGAAAGCGGTAGTTTATCTACATATTCAATTGGTAGTTATACTCTAAAGAGCGTTTCACAAAACCTATTACAATTTGACGCGTGTGCTAATCAGAATAGAGATTTAATTATTGAAGTATGTTCAGGCACATATGGTGCTTATAAAACATATAGAGCAAAGGCTTCTTTACAAAAAGATACCTGGAAAAAGTGCTCACTTCGTCTATCTGACTTTAAGGATAAAGATTTAATTTCTCTAAAGTCTTGGAGAAATGTTAAAAAGCTTTCTTTTATAGATGCAAATGGTGTACTTTTAAATAACATTATATGGGTGTAAACATGGAAATATTTACAAAGCAAGAAAAAAACTCATTGGATGTAATGAAAGCAATTAATATTGTTTTAGTAATTTTTGTTGTTATTTTAGCTTTTATTCTAATTTCTATGTCATTCTTATGGACACCTATGACAGTAGCTGGTCCATCGATGGAGCAAACATTCCACAACGGAGACCATATAATTTTATTAACTTCCCTATATAAAATCTCTTATGGGGACATTATAGTCTTTGAAAAAATTGAAGAAGAAAAAAATGTTATAAAAAGAGTCATAGCACTTGAAGGAGATTATATAAGATTCGATCAAGTTGAACAAAAGTGGTATAGAAACGATGTTGCCCTTGATGAGCCATATGTAACTTGTTCATATACAATAACATATTTTTCAGGAACATCAACAATTCTTAAAGAAAAGATTTGTTCTAAACAAGGCTACCTTGTTGAAGAAGGAAAGATATTTGTGCTTGGAGATAATAGAATCAATTCTAACGATAGCCATGTTTATGGCGCTATTGACCAATCACAAATCAAAGGAAAATTTTTATTTAGATATTAATGAAGGAGATATATTAAAATATGAAGAACAGTGTAAGACAAGCTAAGCTTGACAAACAAAAGTGGGTTTTATCTGAACAAACTGGCAAAGACATGTGTGGAACTTTTCCACATTGTGCAAACTGTAAGCATGAAGCACAATACCCTTGCGCAAAAGCTTACATAAGAACTCATAGAATCGCAGAGGATAAGGACTAATGAAAGCTATTGTATCTGTTATTGGTAAAGACAAAAAAGGAATAATCGCAAAGGTATCTACTGCCCTATACGAAATGGAAATCAATATTGAGAACATTTCACAAACAATCATGCAAGAATATTTCACAATGATTATGGCTGTAGATCTAAAGGATTCAAAGTTAAAGTTTAACGAAATCGCAAACAAATTAGATGAACTTGGTAAAACAAATGCTGTTGAAATTCATATTCAACTTCAATCAATCTTTGATAGCATGCACCAAGTATCTACACAAGAGAATAAACTATAAGGTGAATTATGTACTCAAGTAATGAAATATTAGAAACAATAAATATGATATCTCACCAACACCTTGATGTAAGAACAATTACTCTCGGTATTTCTTTGTTTGATTGTATTACAGATGACAAGAAAAAGACTTGCGACAAAATCTACGATAAGATTATGTCTAAGGCTTCAAATCTTGTTAAAATTGGTCAAGATATTTCAAACGAGATTGGTGTCCCTATTGTAAACAAGAGAATCTCTGTTACACCTATAAGCTTAATTTCTGCTGCTTCTAAAGGCCATTTAGAAATAATAAAGACTTTGGATAAAGCTGCAAATGAAATTGGTATTGATTTCTTAGGTGGTTATTCAGCTCTTGTTCATAAAGAAATGACACCATATGAAAAAGAATTTATTTTATCTATTCCTGAAGCACTTGCATCAACATCTAAAATTTGTTCTTCAATCAATGTTGCTACAACAAAAGCAGGAATCAATATGGATGCCGTTAAATTAATGGGTAAAGTCATCAAGGATTGCGCATACCTAACAAAGGATGCAGATTCTATTGGCTGTGCAAAACTTGTTGTATTTGCAAATGCAGTTGAAGACAATCCATTTATGGCTGGTGCATTCTTAGGAGCTGGTGAAGGAGATACAGTCGTTAACGTAGGCGTATCTGGACCAGGTGTTGTAAAGAGCGCACTTGAACAAGTTAACGGAGATTTAACAGAAGTTGCTGAATGTATTAAGCAAACTGCATTCAAGATTACTCGTGTTGGACAATTAGTAGCAAAGGAAGCTGCATCAAGATTAAATGCATCAACTGGTATCGTAGATTTATCACTTGCTCCTACTCCAGTAGTTGGAGATAGTGTTGCTCATATCCTTGAAGAAATCGGACTTGAACAAGTTGGTGGTTTTGGTACAACAGCAACACTTGCTATGTTAAACGACGCAGTAAAGAAAGGTGGTATCATGGCTTGTTCATCTGTTGGTGGACTATCTGGTGCATTCATCCCAGTATCTGAAGATATCGGTATGATTCATGGTGTTGAATCTGGATGCTTAACACTAGAGAAATTAGAAGCAATGACAGCAGTATGTTCTGTTGGATTAGATATGTTCGCAGTACCTGGAGATACATCAGCTGATGTTATTTCCGCAATTATCGCAGATGAAATCGCTATCGGCGTTGTAAACCAAAAAACAACAGCCGTAAGAGTTATTCCAGTCTACGGTAAAAAGGCTGGCGATTATGCCGAATTTGGCGGTCTACTTGGCCGTGCTCCAATCCTAAAGATTAATACTTCTTCTCCAGCGAAGTTTATTAATCGTGGCGGTAGAATTCCAGCGCCTCTTCATAGTTTTAAGAATTAATATATGCAAATAGAAGGAAGAAATCCCATCAAGGAAGCTCTATCATTAGAGCAAACAAAAATATCTAAGGTATATGTAGCAAAAGGCCTACATGATTTACAACCAATCATTGATTTAGCACGTAAAAAAGGTATACGTGTTGAGTTTTTAGATAGAAAAATGTTAGATAAAATGTCTGAAACGACACATCACCAAGGTGTTATTGCTATATCTGAAGACTTTAAATATTCAACCCTTGATGAGATCTTATCTTCTAAAGGAGCTAAGCCCCTATTCCTTTTAATATTAGATAATATAGAAGATCCACATAATTTAGGTAGCATCATAAGAGTTGGTGAATGCTTAGGTGTTGATGGTATTGTTATTCCTAAGAATCGTGCAGCTTCAGTTAACTCTACAGTTATTAAAGTATCTGCTGGTGCTACATCATATGTTAAGATCGCTCAAGTAACAAACATCAACGATGTAATACGTCAACTAAAAGAAGACTTCGTAACAATATGCTGTGCAGATATGGATGGTGAGAACATCTATAATGCTCACCTAACTGGAGATATAGCTTTAGTTATTGGAAACGAAGGAAGTGGCGTAAAACATTTAACAAGACAACTTTGCGATAAAGTAGTTGCCATTCCTCAATTCGGAAAGGTTAATTCTCTAAATGCTTCTGTAGCTTGTGGAATTATCTGTTCTGAAATTGTACGTCAAGGACGACTATAATTTTCAATTTATTGTTTAATATTTTCAAGTCTCTTTAGTATTTCTACACCTCGAAGCGTATTGTCTTCAATATACCCTTTTTCTGCCATAAAATCTTGTACCGCATGCTCTGGGTCATAGGTATGTCCAATGAAATAATACTTTACTATTTCAGATGCAGGGAATAATTTGTAAATATATTTACTTGATTTATCATAATAAAAGCACATTACACGATAAATATATCCTATCCAATATAATTCGTCTTCACTATATTTTGTTTTCCCATATGACGATTTCCCATATTCCTCTTCTATACTTTCAAAGATTGAATTATCATCAATTGCCGAAACTAGTATTGATCTATCGTCAAAAGCAAGAGCAATATTAGAATTCATAAACCTTCTAATAAATACCGGTGAACTTAATTCCGTTTTCTTCAAGGATTCTTGAAATAGTTTACCTTGTTTCCTACAGATTGCATATTCATTGCTATCTAATTTCTTCATCTCAATACTTCCTTAATATATTTTCCTTTGTTCTTATATTCGATTCTTGCTATTTTAACCTTATCTAATCCTATCTTATTATATTCCAATCTCTTTTCTATGCATTCTTGCTTTTCTTTATCACATAAATACATTTCTCTTATTTCTTGCAATCCATCTAAACCCTTTTGTGTTTTTGCGACATACTGATAGCCTAAATTTGTGCAAGACAACGCATTTATACATTGTTGATCAGTTAGTATTCCGTCTACATATTCTCCTATTAGATCAAACATTTTGTTATCTGCAATTGGAGCTATAACAACATCCGCCTTTTCTATCTTTTCAATGATATCTTTAATCTTTTTATGTTCTTTGAATTCTTCAATCCAACCTCTATAATAGGCAATAGCATACATCCATTCTTCATCAACGTTTAATTGGATTATATTTAAATTCTTTTTATCTAAAGTAAATGCATATACTTTTTTGGAATTGCTATATGCTATATAAGTTGCGGCTTGTTCAAATGTCTCTCCTAAATAGAAACCTTTTCCAAAATCGTTTGCATCCTTAGAAAAAGCAAAACTGAGAGGTCCTTCTATACCCCTCTTTGAACCATGAAACAAAACAACAGTATTGTTTGTTTGGTATACGTCTTTATACATTTGTTCATAAATCTTGTTTAAAAATATCTTATTTTTGAAAGCAAATTCATAGACCTTTTCGATATTTTTGCCCTCTGGTATTACCTTATCATTTTCCCAACGATTAATTACTTCGAAAGTCGTGTTTAGTTTTTTTGCCAAGTCTTCTTGCGAATATCCTAATAACTCTCTAATTATTTTAATTTCTTTTCCGATTTGCATTTGCCACCTCTTATATTGCAACTTTATTATACTAAAAGTCATAAACAAGTTCAAGCATTTTTTAAACTTTATTATACTAAAAGTCATAAACAAGTTTTTTGTCGAATATAGTTTTGGCTCTCAAATATAAAACAATCTTCTATAAAAAATTAAAATTTGAACTTTCTAATCTTTTGGATAACATTATCCACTTTCTTTTTTGGAATGTTTAATTTTTTTGCTATCTCTGCATAAGATAGCCCTTCTAATAAGTAGAAGATTATCTTTTTTTCATCTTCTGTTACGTTTTGAAGTAAATCTTTTATTCTCTTTTCGTTATTATATTTTTCTTCTATATCTACGCTTGCATCTTCAGCTTCGAAATTAATCTCTTCTTGCATCTTTTCAAGTGAGCATTCATTATCTATCTTCTTCTTTACTTTTCTTTGTTCATCATGCATAGCATTCTTTATACACTTGTCTGCATAAGTGGAAAATTTTGCATCTTTTGTTGGATCATACTTATCTATAGCATTAATAATACTCACATGTGCTACAACAATAAGGTCTGATTCATCGACCGTATTAATCTTATTTACTTTAATAATTGCTTGAATTGAACTCTCGAATGCTTTAACTAATTGAACACGCAATCTATCGATTGGTTTTCCTTGGGCCTTTCGTTCTGAAATCTTTTTATATAATGCTTCTATCTCGTCAACGTTAGTCAATGCTTAATAGCTCCTCTAGACGCTCTTGTTGCCCTGTTAAATACAAATAACCTACCACTGCTTCAAATCCTGTGGCTTCTAAATATTCGCCTATTGTGGCGTTTTTAGCGATGGAATTTACGTGAGTATTTCTTGCTCTCATAAATACATCTTTTTCTTCTTCTGTTAGTTTCTCCATGATAGCGTCCATCTTTTTTGCTTGAGATTTAGCTTTCACTTCATTAGAAACTAAAAGATGCAATTTATTCGTCTTATATGTAGTAGATAAAGTATATTTCTCTCTTGCATATAAAGAATGAACTGCATCCCCAATATAAGCAAGTACGAGAGGGCTCATCTCTCGCACTTTAGATATTGTTATAATTTCTTGATTTTTAGGTATAAAACTCATTAAGAATGCATCTTTACGAAATAATCAAACAATAATTCATCTGAATATTCCTTAGCTCCTGTAGCCTTTAGAGTCATTTGCTTAATATATTCATATGAGCTCTTTTCCATAATACGGATGATTTCAAATGCTTCATCCATATCTTTACCAGCACAGAATACACCATGGTTTGCCATAAAGCATGCATTTCTACCTTCCATAGCAGCAACTGTACTTTCTTTTAATCCCTTTGTTCCTGGAAGACCATACTTACCAACTCTAGCTGGACCACCAACTAACTTCTCCATCTCTTTGCTCATTACTGGCAATTCAATTCTTGCAGATGCAAGGATAGAACAGAAAACTGGGTGTGAGTGGATTGTAGCGTTAATTTCAGGTCTTGCAGCCATAATAGCGGCGTGGATCTTTCTTTCACTTGTTGGCTTCTTTCCATCGCTCCAAATAGAAGGATCGCTAATTTGAACAACTGGCATATCTTCTGGTGTAAGAGAAATGTAATCTAATCCTGTTGGAGTAACCAACATATGATCTTCATCTAATCTTGCAGCAGTATTTCCCCAAGTTCCTTGAACTAGGTTTTCTTTTAATAGGTTAACACCGCTATCTTTAATAACTTGTCTTAATCTTAATTCAGTTTCTTTATCCCATGCCATAAGTTATTCCTCCTCGCTTACTTGCAAGTTCTCTTGGTTAGCCTTGCTGTATTTCTTCTTGTAGATGAATTGCATCAACTTAGCTTCAATGATATTGATTGTCTTATTCTTACCAATAACTGCTGAAGATACATAACAATGTGCAGCCTTATCTAAAACTAGAACACATGTATAAGCTTCATCTAAAGATCTACCTGTTGTAATACAACCATCATCTTTAATTAAGCAAGAATTACATCCCTTTAATTTGCAAAGGATTGACTTAATATCATTTGATGCAGTTTTGCACTTTGGTCCAACGATTTGAGCCATATCATCTAGAACTGTTGGAATTGTAGCGCCAGCTTTAGCAACTGGAGCAACCCACTTTGGATGTACGTGGCAAATAGCATTTACATCTTCTTTTGCTGTATAAACACTAGCGTGTAATAAATATTCACCTTGTGTTGTAGCCATTTCTACTTTTTCTACGTCTGCTTCTTTAATATCTTTTAATGCAACGCCTAGTTTTGTAACATACATAAAACCTGATTTTGCTCTCAATGAGATACAAGCCTTATCGTCGTTGATACCTTCTTCAACTAGTCTTTTTGCATATTCAAGAATCTTTTCAACATATTTGTTCATTATAGTTCTCCTTCAAAACGCTTTGAGTTAGCCTTTTTGTATGTTCTCTTTAAAGATTTATAAACTCTCTTATAGTCTAAGAATAGTTTGTCATAAATAAATGTGTTTGCTGGATTTGGCTTATATGACTTAGCTTCCTTAACAAACAATTTTGCATCGCTGAATCCCTTTAATTCTCCAAGACCAATCAACGCGATAATAGCAGCGCCTAAAGCACCTGCCATTCTTGGATTTTCAACTACAGCGAATTCGCTCTTTGTGATATCTGCAATAATTTGCATCCAAGCATCATCTAAAGCACCACCACCGATGATTCTGAATTGACGACAATGGAATCCATAATCCTTTTCGTAATTCTCTAATATCCATCTTAGGTTGTATCCAATACCTTCATAAAGAGCTTTCATTAAGTGTTCTCTTGTATGTGTTGGAGTGATGTTAAATAATGTTGATCTTGTTGTCGTTGAAGATACTGGGCATCTTTCACCACTCATCCAAGGTGTACAAATCAAATGATCTGAGCCAGCTGGAATTGATGAAATAACTTGATCCATGTACTTATAAATACCTTCTCCAAGTTCTTTTTGTTCTGTTCTAAAGAATTGATCACATAACCATTGAATGTTACTACCTGCTGCCTCTGTAACACCAGCAATTAAATTCATTTCTGGATCTGCAGATTGCAAAGCACCTGTACCATGTTTAAACTTTGTTTCTGTTTTAGATGTAGCGCCTACCCACGCAGAAGTTCCTAAATAGATGTGGATTTCTCCATCTCCATTCATACCAGAACCAATTGCTGCTGATTGTGTATCATCGCAACCGCCGAATACTGGAGTACCAACTGGCAATTCCATTAATTTAGCAGCTTCTTCTGTTAGACCGTTTCCGATTAAATCTGTACTCTTTACAAGTGGTGGTAATTTAGACATATCGATGCCAACAATCTTTAACGCGCTCATCCAAGTCTTTTTCTTTAAATCTAGACCATAGCTTGAAGCGCCTGAAAGTTCTGCAACCATCTCGCCAGTACATTTATATTTCAAGAAACCATTTACATCCAAGAAATACTTTGTTTCGTTATATACATCTGGTCTTTCTTCTCTTAACCATTGAATCTTTGCAATAACGTCTTTACCCATAATAGGTGTGCCGGCAACAAGAGTAAAGATTCTCTTACCGCCAACCTTATTCATTAGTTTTTGCGCTTGTTTTTCAGCT
>Ga0247611_10008091_pt1 | contig 13035 bp, 14 predicted proteins | sample 177DNAGHGhighgp2_FD_192422 | JGI IMG/M metagenome (GOLD analysis project Ga0247611, IMG submission 192422) | Sheep rumen microbial communities from Palmerston North, Manawatu-Wanganui, New Zealand - 1770 DNA GHGhigh gp2 | ecosystem: Host-associated > Mammals > Digestive system > Stomach > Rumen... | reverse complement strand
GTGGACAGGTGCCTATCCCTCATTGCTTGATGTGGAGAGTATGGCGACCTGGCTGATGGCGCACGACATATTGGGCACCTATGATGCCTATGGCTCCAACATCTTTTTTACTAAATACGACAACACGTCAGAAAGCAAGGTGGCAATGGGCCCACTATGGGATTTCGACACTATCATGGAAACGGAAGGGGCATGGGCAACCGTACATGATCAATTCGATTTCTATATCTATTACCTGCTATGTCTTGCTTCAGGACATAGTGGTCCTTTGGTCGATGCCTATCTAAGGCAGTGGCAGGCGGTAGGCAGTGATGTGCCGCGGCAGATGGTGGAGTTTTTGCAAAACTTCCTGCAAAGTGAGGAGGCTGAAGCACTTCAAATATCCAATGAATGGGACTTGTCACGATGGCAGCATACGGGAGCCAGTGTGGAGGAGATGGTGCAGGCTGCCATCCGTTGGTTTACCGACAGGGCGACATGGATGAGCGATATGGTGAACACATTGTCTGTCGGAAAGATACCCATCTGGTCACCTCGCCATCCGTCGTCTTCTCCTTGCTATGACCTCATTGGGCGTCGAGTCACCAACAACTATCGTGGTTTCGTGATTTCCGAACAACGGACATATATGAAGTAAATAGTATAACTACCCTCAACTTGAGAAAGTTGTATTAATTGATTGAGAAAAAATAATTATTTTTGTAACACTTTTGTGTTTTTTGGTGTCTATCATCATGTAAGCGCTTAGTAATTATCTTCATTATTAACAAAAAACTGAATAGAAAATGAAAAAGATTATATTTGCAATCGTGTGTGCTGTCACCTTCACCATGAGTATTTCGGCCCAAACAGTGGATGACCTTTTTAAGGAGTTCAGGGACAAAGATAATGTGGAGTGCATGGAGATTCCAAAAGCTATGATGTCGATGGCCTCTGGAATGATGAAAAAGGAAAAAGGCAACGACTTGATTAAGAAGATAGACCATATCCGTATATTGAGCATAGAGAACAATGACGCTGTCTGCAAGGAGTTCAAAGCCAGGGCTGCCAATCTGAACAAAAAAGCCTATGAAACCATGATGAACAGCAATGAGGACAATGAGAAAGCCCTCATACTGGTGAAGACAAAAGGTGATTACATCACAGAGATGGTCATTCTTGCCTTGGAACCATCGGAATGCGCTCTGATTCAACTGAGGGGTAAATTCAATTCCAATGATATAAAAGGTCTGCAAACCACGTTCAACTGACCTTTCATAGGATCAAGTTCCACTGTTGCCTGTAAAAAGGGTTCTCTTCCATATGTCAATGCAAGCATCTGAGTTCAAGCAACTATTCTTGCCTCTGTCTCGCCAGATTTACTGGATGGCGTGGCGGCTGACAGGCAATGCTGAGGAGGCGGAGGACTTGACACAGGAGGTATATGCCCAACTTTGGACAAAAAGGGAGTCACTGTCTGGTATCAGCAATCCTATCGCCTATTGCAGTGTACTTGTAAGGAACCTATATCTCAATCAGACAAGGAAGCAGCGGTTGGAAACCACTGATATGATTGGAGTCCATGCAGTTGGCGACATATACAGTTTGGAGGATGCTTTGGTAGAGAAACAGGCTTGTGAGCAAGTAATGAGGTTGATAGGACAATTGCCCGAACAACAACGCAAGATAGTCACCATGCATGATGTGGAAGGCTGGTCGAATGAGGAGATACATCAGCATACCGGACTGGCCCCCACACATATCAGAGTGCTTTTGAGCCGTGCGAGGAAAACCATCAGACAATTGTTTAAGAATTAAGCAAAAATGAGAGAAACAGATGATATTTTAAGGCGAATAGCCAAAAATGAGGCTACGGAAGAGGAGATGAGGGTGGCTGATGAATACCTTCATCATCTTAGCCAAAGGCTTTCCTCGCAGATAGATGCCTGGGAGAAGGAAGAAAATACTTCCCGCTCTCATCAGTCACGCAGAGTATGGCTTCGCACTGCTTTGGCTGCCGCCGCCTGTCTGTTGCTGTTATTTTCTATTACACTCTGGTTCGAACACCCTGACAAGACAACTGCTACTGCTGTGGTGCAAAAAGATACTTTCGACAACCCTGAGGAAGCGGCAACCGAGGCAGAGCAGGCTCTGTTGAAATTTTCCGAAGTCATCAACAAGGCTACATGTTACAATGCAAAATAGAGACATCATGAAACAGCGTTTTTTTCATATCCTTTTCTTCGTAGCTGCTTTGTTCGCTTTCACTCATGTGTCAGCCCAAAAGGCTCTTTTTGACAAGTATGAGGACACTAATGGAGTGACCACCATCTATATATCCAAAACGATGCTGGGCATGATTCCTGATGTGAAGGCAGGAAAGCACCGTATCGGACAAATAGCCACCAAACTTGACTATATCCGTATTCTCTCATGTGAGAAAGCATCTCTGATGGCCACGATCATTGATGATGCAAGAAAAATCTTACGGTCGGGAAATTATGAGACTATCATGAAGATGAACGATGATGACGAGAAAGTGACCATCTACCAACGTACACAGAAAGAAGGCAAGAATGAGTTTGTCTTGCTTACAGAGGACAAGGACGAAGTGGCCATCATCAATGTCATGGGTGCCATCACATTAAAGGACATCAAAGATATCGCAGCACAGCAATAATCTTCTATTATAATGAATGCCCCTTTATTTGGTAATTGCCGTGAGGGGGTTGCGGGTGCCCTTCATGGTGGTGACGAACGCCTTGGCATTGCCGAAGTTGAGGGTGATGTCAATACGCACGGGCACATGGTTTTTGTCGTCGGTGACAAAGAAGGTGGCAAACTCGCGGAATTTATTCTTCTTTTCGCTCCACTCCATATAGGTGAGTTTCATGCAGTTGTAACTCACTCCATTGTCGCCCTTCACCTTTTCGCGGCCGTTGTAGCGAAGATAACCTGTGAGCACTCCGCTGCCATCAGCCATTGGAAATTTTAAAGTGTAGCCTTTCTTCCATCCCGTGGGGTCGAAATTGCGGGCACGGGTGAAGAGGTTGAGCATGTCGTAGACACACTGGTCCATGGTCTTCTCACTGTTTTCGTGCGTCTTGTCATGTTTTTGTTTGTGCATCTTCAACTTGCACTTGCCGCCGGTATAGTCATACCACACCTCATCGACATAGTAGCGGTCGCCCTCCTCTGCTCCCTTGCGGAAATAGAGCGGCGAGAGGGTGGGGGTGACATAGCCCAAAAGGGTGTCGCGCATGATGAAGAACTTATCTAGTTTGCCGTTGCCTCGGGTGATGAGGCTGCTGCGAAACGCCTGTTGCCCTTTGTATTTGGTGGAGACGGTGGAGAGGGAGGCATAACCCACTTTCACCCAAACGAATTTCCAGTTGAAGTAGAGGTTGTAGGACAGGTATTCGCCAGAGGAGAATGCTGTGTTCTCCAACGGACACTGGGCTTTGAGCGATGTGGGAAGCAACGCTGCGAGCATAATGAGGAGAAAAGCTGTCTTTCGCATGATATCAATGGTTTTTGGGTATATAAATGATGCCCAGGCGACGGGCCCTTTCCATATTCTGGTTTTTGATTTTCTTTTTTTGGTCAGGCTTCTGCTTGGTGATGGCAGAGGGCTTGAGACGGTCGACGGTGGTGGTGGGAGTCCAACTTCTCTCCACCGGCCATTTTGCCTTGCACTCCAGTTTCTCGGGGTAGTACCATACTGTCTCAGCCTGTCGGTCGGCGGCATACTCTCCGGTGTCCCACTGACCGTTTCCATTGCGGTCGGCAAAGGTTCTGAAGTAGTATTCACCTGTCTTCACATAGTTGAATGTGAGGTCACCGGTTTCGGAGATAGTTTGGCGCACCACATTGTCGGAGTTGCTCAGCAACTGACCCACGTATGGCACGTCCTCGCTCCTTGTCACATGGAAGACGATGGAGGTGTAGTCCTCCTCTTTCTTGACATTGATGACCTTGCGCTCGGCTTTGGATACATTGCCGTAAATATCGGTGAAGGCAGCCGAGTCGAGTTCAAGGGTATAGCTCGTACCAGGTGTCCACAGGTTGCCTACGCTGTCGGGCCGCAGCACGTATAGTCGGCGTGCGGCTGGCAGGAGGGAATCGGCCATGATGGTTCGCTCGGCGAGGATATATGGTTTGTTCACCTTGATAGTGTCCACCTTGGTGTATAGGTGGATGAGCGAGGTGTCGGCAGCGAGGATAGGTGTGGGTGATTGGAAGGAGAAATAGGAGTCGGGCATCATGTCACCCACCAGCTGTATTTTCAGTGCGAGAGGTTCCACGGGCATCTCCGTCTGAAATTTCTTGCCTTTTTTCTTGTTTTTCTCCTGTTCTTTCTCCCATTTCTCGCGTTCTTTCTGCTGCTCCTTCATGCGGCGCTCATAGGGAGTCTTGGCGAGGAACTCAAGGGTGTCGGTCTTTTGACTGAGTATTCCCAATGTATCGGTACTCATAAAAGTTACCTCCATGCTTAATGTATCCTGATTGATGAGCAGAGTATCGCGCAACCAGTAGCTGAGGGTGTCGCGGTGCTCTGAAGATTCCAGGATAAAGGCATCTTGCTCATTGAAGTTGAGTCCGCGTATTTGCGGCAGCAGGGAGTCGCCGTAGGAGAAATAGAAGGTGAGCCGTGCTGGGTCGGTGCGCTCGGTCTTGACGAGGAAACGGTCGGTCTGCTCCTCAGTGAAGGCACGCAGTACGATATTGTCGGGCAGGAAATGTGTGTAGCCCACGCGGTCGATGCTCTTGATGTGCAGCGAGTCGCTCCAGATGGTATCCTGTCGGATATCTGGCATCGACGATGGTATGATGATGTCGTGGTTGAAGGCGAGTTTCTCACTCTTTTGGGAGAACATATAGTTGGCATCAGCATCCTGAAGGGCGTAGATGCGGTATTCTCCGGGAGCCACACCTTTGATGACAAAGCGGCCGCGGCTGTCGGTGCGTGCCACGCGGAGCATCGGCTGGGTGGTGAATGCGCTGTCCTCAAGGTTGGCGTAGAGGCCCACAAGGATACCCTTGATGGGCTCCATGTTCTCCGCCTCCACCACATAGCCAGCCACTTCAAGGGTGTCGATATGGTCGCCTGTGGAGAAGCTGTAGGTGTAGTTGCCGAGCGGGTTGCCCTCGTTGTTGTCAGAGATGGCGTCGGAGAAATCGATGGTGTAGGTGGTAGACGGCATCAGCGTATCCTTGATGTTCACGGCAATGCGGTTGCCGCCGCTCTTGATGTCGGGTGTCTCTATCTGCGGTGGTGAGATGACCACTTTCTCCGTGGCGTTGTCGAGTCGGATATACTCATCGAAAAGAATGTTGATGCGGCGTGAGTGGACATTGGTTGATTGGTCGGCAGGGGAGGTGGCGATGACGTGTGGAGGTGTCTCGTCGAACCAACCGCCATCGGGCTGTCCCATCTTGGCACAGCCGGCAAGCGCCATGACGGCGACAAGCAACAGCAATATATGGTCACGCCTCATTCTCATTGGTTGAGCTTGAGCAATTCGTCGATGATGTTGCGGTTGTTGGAGAGTCTCGGCACCTTGTGCTGGCCGCCGAGCTTTCCCTTGGTTTTGAGCCAGAGGTTGAACAGGTCGTGTTTGGCTTTCACTATCTCCAGGTGCTGGAGGGTGATGTCCTTGTAGCGCTTCGCCTCATAGTCGCTGTTGATGTCCTGCAGCTTGCGGTCAAGAATATCGGCAAACTGCTGCAGGTCAGCGGGTTCCTTGGTAAACTCGATGAGCCACTGGTGTCGGCATTTGGCGCGGCCATCCATGAACACGGGTGCTGCGGTGTACTCAAGTACTTCGGCTCCCGTCAGGCGGCAAGCATGTTCCAGACCTTTCTCAGCGTTGTCCACGATGAGTTCTTCGCCGAAAGCGTTGATGAAATGCTTCGTGCGCCCGGTGATTAGGAATTTGTAGGGGTTTTTTGAGGTGAACATGATGGTGTCGCCGATGATGTATCTCCACAAGCCACATGAGGTGGAGATGACCATGGCATAGTTTTTTCCTGTCTCCACAGCGGAGAGGGGCACCACGGTAGGTTGATCTTTGCCAAATTCCTCCATGGGAATGAACTCATAGAAGATGTCATAGTCGAGCATGAGGAGCAGCGATGGGTCATTTGGGTCATCTTGCTGACCAAAGAAGCCCTCGCTGGCATTGTAGGTCTCCATATAGCGCATTCCGGGGAGATTGATGAGTTCCTCGTATTGCTGGCGGTAGGGTGTGAACGCTACGCCGCCGTGGAAGAACACTTCGAGGTTGGGCCATACGTCACAGATGTGCTTCTTGCCCGTGATGTCGAGCACACGGGTGAGGACGGAGAGCATCCATGATGGAACTCCCGACAGGTTGGTCACATTCTTGTTCATCGTCTCGCGTGCGATGCGCTCCCTCTTCACTTCGAAGTCGGAGAGCAGTGCCGTCTTCTTCTTGGGCACCCTCGCGATGTTGGCAATGGGGTTGATGTTCTCGATGAGTATGGCGCTTAGGTCGCCCACCAGACTGTCGGTAGAGTTGTAGTTGGGTTGGTGGCTTCCTCCTAAGATGAGCGACTTACCGTCGAATATACGGCTTTTTGGGTTGTTGCGGAAGTATATAGCTATGGTGTCGAAGCCACCGGCATAGTGAATATGATCGAGACCGTCTTGGCTGACGGGGATGAACTTGCTCTTGTCGCTGGTGGTGCCCGATGATTTGGCAAACCATCTCACGCGTCCTGGCCATAGGATGTCGGTCTCTCCATGCCGCATGCGGTCGATGTCACCCTTGAGTTGTTCGTAGGTGTTGAGGGGAGTATGGATGATGAAGTCGTCGTAGCCTTTCGTGGTGCCGAAAAGATGGCGCACACCATATTCCGTATCCTTCGCCTTACTCAGAAGACGTTGCAAAACCTCCTGCTGCAACAGTTCGGCCTGAGGGGCGTAGAGGCGCTCGAGCTTGTGCTGCCGGTTTTTGAAAAAGATATTTTCGACTATTTTTGTTATGCTCATGCTGATACTATTGGTGGTTGGCCTCATCAGCGAAGGCGGCTTCCTCTGCCGCTGCTATGATGTCCTCACGGGACTCTTTGGCTGGTGTGGCTGTGATGTCACTCAAATCAAACTCATCCTCCTTCTCTTCCTCATCCTGTAAGGAGACCTCCTGCTGCTTGGGCAGTTTGTCTTGCTTCGGCTGCTTTGGGGCGGTCTTGCGGCTCTTTGGAGGGTTGCTCTCCTCCGCGGGTTGGGTAAGGATGAAGTCATCGGTAGGTTCGGTGTCGGGTACTGTTTGCACTGGCATCTCCTCCATCTTCGTGCGGTTGGTCTTAGCCGCAAAGATGGCATCGATGTACTGTGGTTCTTTGCGGAGGCGCTCCAGGGTGATTTTCGATGCCTGCTGCTGACTCTCCTTCTTGGTGTATCCGCGTCCTATGCCACCCTCGATGCCCTCAATGAGCACCTGATAGACGAACATGGGACTGCCTCCCTCCACTTTCTTCTCCTCCACCACCTTAAAATCGATGTTGACACGGTTTTTCTGACTCCACTCTATCAGCTTGCTCTTGAAATTGACTTCCTTGTACGCCACCTTGTCGATGTTGATGAAATTTCCCAGGATGCGCTTCTCCACAAACTGCATGCATGCTTTGTAGCCTTTGTCGAGGTAGATGGCTCCTACAAGGGCTTCAAAGGCGTTGCCGCCAAGATAGCTGTTGTGTGAGGAAGAATGTCCTGATGACAAGATGAGGTCGGTGATGCCAAGTTCGCGGGCAAGTTTGTTGAGTGTCTCCCGTTGCACGATTTTGCTTCGTGTGTTGGTGAGGAATCCCTCTCGCTTACCGTCGAAGTGGATATATACAATATGTCCCACGACGGCACCGAGGATGGCGTCGCCGAGGAACTCCAGGCGTTCGTTGTTGATGGGCTTCCCTTTCTCGCGGCGCATGATACTTTTGTGCATGAGCGCCTGCTTGTAGTAATGGATGTCCTTAGGGAAGAAGCCCAGAATTTTGTATAAAGACAGATAAAGCTCCTTCTCCTTCCGGAAAGGGAGCCTTATCCTGTCAATAATATTACTCAGCATATTTTTTGAATACTACACAGGCATTGTGGCCGCCAAAGCCGAAGGTGTTGCTCAGGGCTGCCCTGACGAGGCGTTTCTGTGCCTTGTTGAAGGTGAAGTTGAGGTTGTAGTCGATTTCCTCATCCTTGTCATCCTCGTCGTGGTTGATGGTCGGCGGCACGATGTCGTTCTTCACGGCAAGCAGTGTCACCATGGCCTCCACAGCACCGGCGGCACCCAGCAGGTGACCTGTCATCGACTTGGTGCTGCTGATGTTGAGTTTGTAGGCAGCATCTCCAAACACCTCCTTGATGGCCTTTGCCTCGGAGATATCACCCACATGGGTTGATGTGCCGTGCACGTTGATATAGTCAATCTCGTCGGGACGAAGACCGGCATCAGCAAGGGCGTTCTCCATCACCAAGCGTGCTCCAAGACCCTCGGGGTGAGAAGCGGTGATGTGATAGGCGTCGGCGCTCATGCCCTCGCCCACCATCTCGGCATAAATCTTGGCTCCACGTGCCTTGGCGTGCTCCAATTCCTCAAGAATCAGACAGCCGGCACCCTCAGCCATCACAAAACCGTCGCGGCTCTTGCTGAAGGGGCGTGAGGCACGCTGAGGGTCGTCGTTGCGTGTGGAGAGGGCCTTCATGGCGTTGAAGCCGCCCACACCGCAGGCACAGATGGCCGACTCGGCACCTCCTGCCAGAATGGCGTCAGCCTTGCCCAGACGAATCAGATTGAAGGCATCAGCAAGGGCATTGCTCGATGATGCACAGGCGGAAGTGGTGGTGTAGTTGGGTCCGTGGAAACCAAAATGGATGGAGATTTGACCGGAGGCAATGTCGGCTATCATCTTCGGGATGAAGAAAGGACTGAACTTCGGTCCGTCTTCCTGGTGAATACCATAATACTTCACCTCACTCTCAAAGGTGTTGATGCCACCAATGCCCACACCGTAGATGACGCCGATGCGGTTTCTGTCTACTGTCTCAAGATCCATACCGCTGTCATCCACAGCCTGAAAGGCGGAAACCATTGCCAACTGTGTGTAGCGGTCCATCTTGCGGGCATCCTTGCCAAGCAATCCCATCACATCGAGGTCTTTCACCTCACAGGCAAAATGTGTCTTGAATTTTGATGAGTCAAAATTCTTGATTTCTGCAGCACCGCTCACTCCTGCCAGCAAATTCTTCCATGTTTCTTCCACATTGTTGCCCAACGGAGTGACGGCACCCAGTCCTGTCACTACTACTCTTTTCAGTTCCATCTCAAAATCTTATGGTGATGTAAAAGAATTTATGGCTTATAGCCACGGTTCACTCAAAAGTTTAGCCGAGGTCTATAAACCATAAATTATCAAATGAAGGCGTGAATCCTCGTTTTATTCTTTTACCTTAAAATGTTTCTGATTGATTAGAGGCTCTCGCCTTTCTTGTGATCCTCGATATACTTCACGGCATCAGCAACAGTAGCGATTTTCTCTGCCTGATCGTCGGGGATGGAAACATTGAAAACACGCTCAAACTCCATGATGAGCTCCACTGTGTCGAGAGAGTCTGCACCCAGATCGCTCTGGAACTTTGACTCCAACTTGATGTCGTCCTCACTAACACAAAGTTTCTCAACTATGATGTCTCTTACTTGTTTCTCGATTTCTGACATGATTTAAAATTTAAAATGTTTATAATAAATGTTCTGTTTTGAAATTCGGGTGCAAAGGAACGAATTTTTATTTAGGTGTGCAAATATTTTATTAAAAAAAGCATTTTCACTTGCACAAACCACCCTCAAGTGTGCAAAAAAATGGGGGTTTTACAAAAAATAAAGCCAATAATTTGCGGTATATGTCTTTAATTGCTATATTTGCATGGAGTAATTAAGCCATCATTATGACAAACACAGACAACTATAATCAAGTGTTCAACAAGGCCATCAGCGACTATCATATCACGGATGACGTGGACACTCCCATCAATAATCCCTACAACAGAGACTCCCTGGAGAACAGACTATATCTGAAATGCTGGATTGACACCGTGCAGTGGCATCTTGAGGACCTCATCCGCGACCCACATATCGACCCCATAGAGGCGTTGTCACTCAAACGGCGCATCGACCGCAGCAATCAGGACCGCACCGACCTCGTGGAGCAGATAGACAGCTATTTCCTCCATCTCTACAGCGATGTCAACGTATTGCCCGATGCACGAATCAATACGGAGAGTCCGGCATGGGCAATCGACAGGCTGTCGATTCTGGCACTAAAAATCTACCACATGGCAGAACAGGTGGAGCGAAAGGATGCCGATGCGGCACATCTCGAGAAATGCAGGTCAAAACTTGCCGTGCTGAAGGAGCAACAGTGCGATTTGTCCACTGCCATCGACCAACTCCTTGAGGATATAGCGGCAGGAAGGAAATATATGAAGACCTACCGGCAGATGAAGATGTACAACGACCCATCGACCAATCCAGTGCTCTACAAGAACAAATAAAACCCGCTGACACGATAGTTGGAGAACAGACAAAATGAAAACGGAGCACATTCTCATCATCCGTTTCTCAGCCCTGGGCGATATTGCCATGCTCGTCCCTGTGGTGTATTCTCTGGCACAGCAGTATCCACACCTGCGTGTCACTGTGCTCAGCCGTGACAATGCAAGACCGTTCTTCGATGGTCTGGCTCCCAACGTGGGTTTCATGGATGCCGAACTCAATGACGGGCACAAGGGACTGCCCGTACTCAACGCACTGTACAGGAGACTGAAGGCGAAGCACTTCACCGCCATCGCCGACATGCACGATGTGCTGCGCTCCAAATACCTGAGAATACGTTTCCGTTTCGACCGGTTCAAAACCGCACATATCGACAAGCACAGGGCGGGGAAAAAACGCTTGACAGCTAAAGAAAACAAAAGTTTGGTGCAGCAGCCTACCTCGTTCCAAAACTATGCCGATGTGCTTGCGAAACTCGGCTATCCCATCAAGTTGGAATTCCGGTCGGTGTTCCCTGCCAAGGGCAATCTCCGTCAGTTGTTGAAGAAGGAGTTCACGGAGAAAAAGAATTTCCAGCAGTGGATAGGTGTAGCACCGTTCGCCGCTCATCCTGGAAAGGTATATCCTTTGGAAAGGATGGAAAAGGTCATCGACATACTCAGCAGCAAGCATCCCAGTGCGAGAATCCTCCTCTTCGGAGCAGGCGAACGCGAGCGACGCTGCTTCAATGACTGGTGCAGCCGCTATCCCCGGTGTGTGATGGCTTCTGACATTGCCAAGGGACTCAGTCAGGAACTCATCCTCATGAGCCACCTCGATGTGATGCTGTCGATGGACAGCGCAAACACCCATCTGGCCTCACTTGTCGACGTGACGGTGGTGAACATCTGGGGCGCCACCCATCCCTATGCGGGGTTCATGGGGTGGCGGCAGACAGAGGACACCGCCGTGCAAATCAATCTGCCATGCCGCCCATGCAGCGTCTTCGGCGACAAACCGTGCCATCGCGGCGATATGGCATGCATGACAGGCATCACTCCTGAAAAAGTGGTGGAACGTGTGGAACAGGTGCTCGACGGACACATCAAGAGATAGTAAAACAAATCTTGCAGCCTATTATTTATTCACCTATTTAATAATAAGAAGACATGAAAAAGTATGTATGCGACATTTGCGGGTATGTCTATGACCCCGAAGTAGGAGACCCCGACAGCGGCATCGAGCCAGGAACAGCATTTGAGGATATCCCCGAGGACTGGGTATGCCCCATCTGCGGAGTGGGCAAGGACGACTTCAGCGAGGTGGAATAATCGCCCCGCTTTTCCTACAGGCAATAAGGTGGGGTATGCCTACCTTAGAACCTGGCCAGATTTTTGGCTAGTTGTGCAACACTGCTGGCACCTACGATGACAGAGGTGATGCCGGGCTGGTCGATAATCCAGGTGAGAGCCATTTCAGCGAGGCTCTCACCTCTTTTTTGTGCCTGACTGTTGAAGTCGCGCAACTGCTGAAGGAGTTCGGGAGTGAGCACATCGCTCTGCAGCGAACCGCCCCGCGACATTCGTGAGTCGGCAGGGATGCCGTTGAGATATCGGTCGGTGAGCAGGCCCTGTGCGAGTGGAGAGAAGGAGATGAACCCGATGCCGTGCTCATGGCAGTATTTGAGTGTGCCGTCCTCCAGCGGTTCTCGGTTGAGCAGGTTGAGTTTGCCTTGGTAGATGAGCAACGGCACGTCGCGCTCACGCAGATAGGTGTCGGCAAATTGCAGTGCCTCAAGCGGCCAGCGTGAGATGCCGACGTAGAGAGCCTTGCCTTGCCGCACGATGTCGACCAGGGCCTGCAAGGTTTCCTCCAAAGGCGTTTCAGGGTCATAGCGATGGCTGTAGAAGAGGTCGACATAGTCGAGATGCATGCGGCGCAGGCTCTGGTCAAGGCTTGCCATGAGATACTTGCGCGAGCCCCAGTTGCCGTAAGGACCTTCCCACATGTCGTAGCCAGCCTTGCTGCTGATGAATAGTTCGTCGCGGTATGGGGCGAAGTCTTCCACCATCAGGCGGCCCATTGTCTCTTCTGCCGTACCATAAGGTGGTCCGTAATTGTTGGCAAGGTCGAAATGGGTGATGCCATGGTCGAAGGCATAATGGGTGATGTCGCGGCTGCGCTGGTAGGGGTCAACGTCGCCGAAGTTGTGCCAGAATCCTAATGATACCTTTGGCAGCAATACCCCGCTGTGTCCGCAGCGGCGGTAGAATGTCTCTGCTTTCGCATAGCGGTCGGCAGCAGCAATGTAAGGAAGTTTAGTGTTCATAAGAGGTGAGGGGTGAGAGATTTTGGGGGGTGAGATTTTTGGGGTGAGAGTTTATCCTTGGTCTGTTTTAATCAGTTGAAGGAGTTTTTCCACTGCTTCTGATTCTGGGATGTTGCGCTCCACACATTCCTTGCGGCGGTAGAGGGAGATGCGGCCTGGACCGGCACCCACATAACCGTAGTC
>Ga0247611_10008089_pt1 | contig 13040 bp, 9 predicted proteins | sample 177DNAGHGhighgp2_FD_192422 | JGI IMG/M metagenome (GOLD analysis project Ga0247611, IMG submission 192422) | Sheep rumen microbial communities from Palmerston North, Manawatu-Wanganui, New Zealand - 1770 DNA GHGhigh gp2 | ecosystem: Host-associated > Mammals > Digestive system > Stomach > Rumen ... | reverse complement strand
CCGGAACTTCAAATGACCGAAATCGAAAGAATCAAGCAAGAAGGCTGGCTCCCGGAAAACTTCTGGAACGAAGAAATCCGAGACGAATATCTGGTATCTGCCGAGATGAAAAAAGTATGGGCCATCGAAATGGACCTGTACAGAGAAGTCACCCGCGTTCTGAACAAGTACAACTTGCGCTACTTCACCGATGGCGGCACAACATTAGGCGGCGTTCGCCACAAAGGATTCATCCCCTGGGATGACGATCTCGACATTTGCGTTCCGCGAGAAGACTACGAAAAGTTGCACCAGCTGGCAAGCGAATTCAAGGATCCATATTTCTTGCAATCGACAGTCACGGACCCTGAATACGGCTACTCCTTCATGCGCTTGCGCAATTCCAACACGTCCGTGGTGGTAAAGCCATTTACTCATGCAAAGTTCAATCAGGGCATCTATATCGACATCTTCCCGCTAGACAATGCGACCATGGAAGATATCGCCCCCCGCATGGAAAAGATCAAGAAACTGATCCTCAAGAACTCCGCCTACATGCGCAAGGACTTCCCTGAAAAGAGCGAAAACGACTTGCAAAAGATCAAGGAGTTCCTTGATCCGAACATGAAGCCCATCGACATCTGGAACGAAATCAATAAAGAAGCCACAGCCGACAACCACATGGAAACCGGCTACTGGTCTACGATTGTCACGACGATTTTCGCCCCGTCCAAGAACATATTCCCCAAAAGTATTTTCGATTCGTATAAGGACATTCCCTTCGAATCCATTTCCATCCGCGTGCCTGCCGGTTATCACGAACTGATGACCATCTACTACGGCAACTACATGGAATTTCCGCCTGTAGAAAAACGCGGCAACTGGCATTCGATGGAATTCTACCCCGACGTTCCTTATAAGCAATTGTACAAGGAAATGTTTGGCCTAGAATTATAGCCCGTGCGGACAACTTAAAAAATCAATACGCTAATTAGACAACTGGCTAAAAATGATCAATAAGACCCAAGAAGAAGTCACTGCAAAATGGAAAAGCCTTGATACCGAACATCCCTTGGTATCCATCAAGTGTTTGGCGTACAATCACGAGAAGTTCATCGCCCAGGCCATGGACGGATTCCTGATGCAAGAAACCGATTTCCCTTTCGAAGTCATTGTTCACGACGATGCTTCCAAAGACAAAACCGCAGACATTCTTCGAGAATACGAAAAGAAGTTTCCCCTCATTGTAAAGCCAGTTTACCAAACCGAAAACCAGTACTCGAAACAAGACGGCTCCCTCACCCGAGCCGCAAACGCTCCGCTTAAAGGCAAGTACATTGCCGAATGCGAAGGGGACGATTACTGGATCGATCCGCATAAATTGCAACTGCAAGTAGACTTTCTCGAAAGCCATCCCGATTATGCGATGACATTCCACGATGCCGAAATAAAAAACGAACTCGGTGAAAATTCGACGGAATCCGTCTACCCCCAACTGGAAGATCGCGACTACTCAGCAACTGAAATTTTCGAAAGGTGGACTATTCCGACAGCCTCGATGGTCTACAAGCGCGAAGTGTTCGATTACCCCATTCAGAATATTTTCAACATTCTGAATGGCGACTTATTCCATGTCGAAAAATGCGCACATACGGGCAAAATCCGCTGCTTCAACAAAAAGATGTCCGTCTACCGCATACAACCTAGCGGACTCACTTGGGATACATCCAGAAATATCCAGCGGTTAAGGGAATACCCCGCTCACTTCATGGAAGCCAAATGCGACTTTCCCAAAATCAACCGCAGAGTGATTAACAGAGCCATTTGCAAATCCATGGCCAATGCTTGGGATTACGTCAGCTTGAAAACAAAAATCTATTATTTTTTCAAGAGCATGACGCTTGCGCCCAAATTCTTTTTCAAAATTCTTTATCGCAATAAATTTTCGGCAAAATAAAATATGAACAACTTCGATTATCTCATTGTCGGTTCCGGTCTATTCGGTGCAACATTTGCATACCGCGCTACAAAAGCAGGCAAAAAATGTCTCGTTATAGACAAACGTCAGCAGCTAGGCGGAAACGTCTATTGCGAAAATATTGAAGGAATCAACGTACACAAGTACGGAGCCCACATTTTCCATACTTCAAATAAGCGCGTATGGGACTTCGTAAATTCCATTGTCGAGTTCAATCGATATACAAACAGCCCCGTCGCCAATTACAAAGGCAAGCTTTATAATCTGCCGTTCAACATGAACACTTTCTACCAGATGTGGGGTGTCACGACACCGGCAGAAGCTTTGGCAAAAATCGAGGAACAGAAAGCAGATGCCCTCGCCGCACTGAACGGCCGCGAGCCAGCCAATCTCGAAGAACAGGCGCTCACGCTTGTCGGCAAGGACATTTTTGAAAAGCTCATCAAGGAATATACCGAAAAACAATGGGGCCGCAAATGCACGGACCTGCCCGCATTCATCATCAAGCGCCTTCCGGTCCGTTTAACATTCGACAACAATTACTTTAACGACAAATACCAGGGAATTCCCATCGGGGGCTACAACAAGCTCATTGACGGGATGCTCCAGGGAATCGAGACTCGTACTGGCGTAGACTTTTTCAAGGAATACAAGGACAACTGGCGAAACATCGCAGACAAGCTCGTCTTTACAGGTGCCATTGACGAATTCTTTGATTACAGATTCGGCAAGCTCGACTGGCGAACCGTCAGTTTCAAGACCCGTATCGAAGACACGCCGAATTTTCAGGGAAATGCGGTTGTCAACTACACTTCGCATGACCAGCCCTACACACGCATCATAGAGCACAAGCATTTCGAAATGTTCGGTAACGACGTCTACGCTTGCCCCAAGACCGTCGTATCGGAAGAATATTCCACGGAATACAAAGAAGGCATGGAGCCATACTATCCCGTGAATGACGAGCGCAATAACAAGCTGGCTGAGGAATACCGCAAGCTTGCCGAAAAAGAACCGGATATCATTTTCGGTGGACGCCTCGGGCAATACAAATACTTTGACATGGCGCCCGTCATTGAACAGGTGCTGAATATCGAAAACATTTAATAATTGCAGAAAACCACATGACCCACGCAAATGTCAAAATTCTTGTCTGTTGCCACAAAAAAGATATCATGGCAACCGAAGCGCCCTATTTCCCGATCCACGTTGGAAAAGCTCTTTCTGACAAGGATTTAAGCATACAGCCCGACAATGAAGGCGAAAACATTAGCCACAAGAACCAAAGCTATTGCGAGCTGACCGGGATGTACTGGGCCTGGAAAAATCTCAAGAATGTAGACGTCATTGGTCTTTGCCATTACCGCCGCTATTTCGACTTCCATAATCAATGTCGAAAAGGCTTTCCACAAACAAATTTCCCGACCGAAAAGTTTGAATCCCTGGACTTGTCAATTCCTCAAAAATACATCGACAAGGTAAGCGAAGGGAAAGTCATCGTTGCAAAGCCAAAGCTTTACACCAGGACGCTTGTCGACGACTACTGTTTCAATCACATCAGTGAAGACTTGCGAACGCTAGAAAAAATAATCGTCGAAACGCAACCTGAAAATATCCGAAGAGCCTATTTCAATATCATGATTCAAGGCCATAAGCTAAGGCACTTCAACATGTTCATTATGAAATGGCAGGATTTCGATCAGTACTGTTCCTGGCTCTTTCCGCTTTTAAAATCCATCGAAGAAAAAACGGACATTAGCCATTACGACAGCGTTCAAAAAAGAATTTACGGCTACATTGCAGAAAGGCTTTTCAACGTGTGGCTGGAAGCCAAGAAAAACAAGAGCCTCATCGAGCGTCCTATCATTTGGTTTACCGAAGCCTACGACAATCTGCGTAACTACAACATCGTTACTTACACGCTCAGGGAATTAAAAAACAGCTTGGCATTCAAGCTGCTATTGCCAAGGATTCCACCCAAAGCATTCAAGTTGAAATAATATTTAAAGGAGCCCTCCAGGGCTCCTTTTTTTGACTTATAGTTCAAATAACACGTTTACGCTTTTCCCTGCTTCTAAACTCTGAGGGAAAAATACGTTTGCAGAATATTCCAGCGGAGCTTTTCCTTTGACATTTTTTTCAACAGAAATCTTCATCTGTTCCTGTTTCTTTGTCGGATCCGCTACAACAAATTGAAGTTCTGAACCCTGTTGCCTAAGCAAGAACAAGCACGGAGCTGAGAACATAATCTTATAAGGTTTTACTTCAATCGTTTGTGCTTCATATAAAGCTCCGGCGACATATTGGGACTGGTAGCGGACAACTTGGCTCTTACCATCATTCGCAAGGATCGTCACGTCATTTTTCCCCGCCCATTTTGCAAACTGCTTTTTTCCAACATTCATTTCGATAAAGTAAGCATATTTTTCAGCTTTAGGTTTCACACCATGCGAACGCCAAATCGTAAAGAGAGAATCGCTTTCTTCACCTCTTTGAGTACCGATATCTTTCCAGTTTCCTTTTCTCTTTTGAGCCTGCAATTGGAACGGTTTGCCATCTAGGCTTTTATAACCAATGCTGTCATGCCATACCGCATCAAGACTATAAATAGAATCCATGACGACATTCAATTTATTTTTTCCTAAGACTTCCGTTCTAAAATAGCGCTGGTCCAAGGATGTCGTTATTTCGTCATCACGTTCGCTTCTGATATCAGATCCCAAAGCAATAACTTTTCCATCTACAAAGAGCCAAGTCTTCTTTCCGTTCACGCCTTTTTTCTTGACTTCCATTGTAGCAACAGCGGCATTGTCATCGCTCAAGCCTGCAACAAATTCCGATGGATTCGTCAAGTACTTTTCGCTCTGTTCATACTCGCGAGAGCTTGTCACGCCAGGAATTTTAGACCAATCCCATAACGGGTGGATATCATCAAAATCATAGCCATGGCGGTACAAAGAAAGCACGCCCGTTCCAAGCCAAAGACCTTTACGGTTTTCACGATTGACAAGCTCGCTGCCCACCGTTTTCTTCGAAGACATCTTAAGCGATGTATAGAAATCATTGGAACGGCAAACCAACATTTCTCCACGCCAGTAATAACGGCAACCACGCAACACATTCGAGCCCTTAACTTCTCGACGCCAAGCATCATACTCCTTCGAATGCACCGAATCAACGGATGCCAAACGATCTATAATCGGCAAGAATCCCAAAGCATCCTTATTTTCACCTTTACGTGTAATTTCACGCCCCATGGTCATCGGATCCACCATGCCCTTCCACATCATCCAGCGGTTTCCTTCCAGGGCAAGAGTTGTCAAAGCATCTTGCGTTTTAGGGCTAAAAGCGTACCTGGTTCCTTTGCACAAGAAAGCCCAATGAGAGGCAATCGAAATAGAAACTTTTCCATATCCATTGCTATACAGAAGACTTCCATGCATACAGAAAGAATGGTCCACCTGATGGCCTTCCGCCCCCGTTTCCAAAATGGTCGATTCAATTTCCCTCAAACCCAAATGAACCATAGGTTCACGCTGTTCAAGAACACCACGCATCACAACCAGTTCCGAAATCCAAGTTCTATTAGTTCCTGTTCTACTTGGAGTTTCCGGGAACTGCGATATGATTTTTTGTTTTAACGGGGCCGAAATTTCAGGCCACATCAAAAAAGCGACTGCGGCGAATTCCTGCTGGATTCCGATTTCATTCGTCCACCAATTGCTGCTAACAAACTTGTCATTGTTGGCGAACCAATATTTCAAAGAATTATCAACAGACTTCGTGATGTTCCCGCAAAAATCTTTCTGCTCAGACATTGTACAAAAATGTTCGTAACCTTCTGCCAATTTTCGAATATTCTTCAAATGCTTTATCGGGGTGTCGCCTTTTTTGTCGTAGGTAATTCCCGGCCACGTACCATCATTACGCAGTTTCTGCAAAACATCATTCACCGATTCAATAGAAGGTTCCGCAGCATAATCATTTTTAAGCCGTTGGAACAGGGATTCCGTTTCATTCCCCATAGAACCAACAGCGGCCAAGAGAACAGCAAAAATCAAGTTACAGTATTTCATTTTTTCCCCTTATTTTTGAAAGGTTACTTGATTAAAGATTTCAACACCTTTGCGAATTTCTTTCTAATAATATAAGATTTCAAAATCAATCGAACAATAGCGATTTGTAAAGAACCCACGCCAACGTAAGCTCTATAATAGTAGGCCTCCGATTCAAATCGCAACATCAGTTTACGGCTATAATCATATTTTTTTCCGATGATTTCAGAATGATTATGCAACAAGTGAACCGAAGGAACAAAGTGCGTTTCGTATCCTCTTGCCTGCAACTTTTTCGACAAAATCATTTCTTCGGCAAACAGGAACGTGTTAGGGTCAAAGCCATCCACCTCTTCAAATTTCTTTCGAGCAATCAGTAAGAAAGAACCCATCACACGGAACACGGGATTTTTTTCAAATTTTTCTATAAGGTCACCCGACTTCCATTTCTTAGGCAAGCAACTAGAAAACGGATAACAAAGATATTCCAATCCCCAACGCAAGAAGAATGACTTTTCGAAATAGGGATTTTGCGGTTTGGAATCCTTCCCGACAATGGACGGTCCGACAATCGCCACATTCGAGATGCTAGCTTCCGCGATTAAATTTTCCACAGAAAGTTCCTCGTCCAGCACCACAATATCGTTGTTGGAAAAAATAAAATAGTCGCTGTTCAAAAATATGGCGCCAATTTTTGCACCGGCATTATTGCCCTTGGCATAGCCCGCATTGCATGTATTTTTCCACAAAAAAAGGCGATACCCGTCAGCAACCTTTTCTTCTAGGACGGAATCGTCATACTCGCAGCAAGATACAGAAGGCCATGCAGCAGAAAGCTTTTCAAAGTTTTCAATGTCATCACTATTGTCAACGACAACAAACGAAATCGGTTCCTTTGAGCTCTTGCATTTCAAAGCATAATGAGAGACACTGTTGATGGTGGCCTCAGCAGATTTGTAATCCAGCAAAACAAACGTCAGCATGATTCGCCCTCATACAAAGAAATCCATTCATCCTTATGGGTTTTCCAGGAATTACGTTCCATATAAACCATTGCATCGTGCTGTTTTTCCAAAAGTTTTCCCGATTTATAATCCGCATAAACCAGCATCAGCATTTCAGAAAGTTTCTCTATATGTTGATCTTCTGAACTGTAATGGTAACTGTACAAGCAATCGTTCTCTTTAACAATATCCTTCACACACGGGATATCAGGACAAACAATCGTCTTTCCATACGAGAACGCCAGCGGAATCGTCCCGGAATTAAGAGAAGAACGATAGCTGTAAGGAGCCACTAAAACTGTAGCCGCCTTTATATAGGCCGCCAATTTTTCATCCGGGATAAATTGCGGATCAAAAATCACATTCTTTTCATCGTCTAATAATTTCTGAATAGAATCCTTATACGAAGATGGTTCGACCTTGCCGCAAATCAACAGGACCGGTTTGCATTCTATTGCACTTTCGGAGTTCCAGTTTTTCTTGAAAGACTTTATCAGAACTTCGATATTTTTATAAGGCTGAATTGCACCCGAAAATAAGAATATAGGCCTACTTCTTTCTATGCCATAATGGCCATAGACATCAAAATCGCTTTCGGGATACGAGCCATAATAATCTCCATGAGGAATGCGCTTTATCTTTTCCGCATACTTTTCTAGATGCGCAATTCGGACCGTATCCCCGCACATGATATGTATGGCATCAGAAAAACCGGCAAGCATCTTGAACAAAATCTGGTTATAAAAAGGAGTCTTCTCGTGCGACGTTATATTGTGAATCGTCCAGACAATCCTTTTGTGCTTCAACTTAAGCGCTACCAAAAAATACAGACGCTTGAGAAATGAAACCACATCTTTGCTTTGATCAAACCAGTTGATATGATAAACATCTGCAGAAAAAATCTTTCCCGGAGATTGTTTTTTTACATCCTTGTAGCCAACGCAATTGAACTTGCCAGAAGATTCCAAAAGCGTCGAAAGATTGAACAGAAAATGATTCGTTCTTTTTTGATTCGTCGGATAAAAGCAAACGATTTTCACACTCATTTTTCAACCTCAAAAAAGATGCAAAATTCGAGAAGGAATAAATTCAACCACCAAGCGCATAAATCCGTAATAAAGCATTTTTAGTTTTTTCCCGGCACGCATATGGCGGCGGAAAGCATCCTTCATCAAGGTCGCATGGTAAGTCCAATTTTCCATAAAGGTCAAATCATCATATAGCGCTTTATGCTTATTCCTTATATACGACACGTTCTCTTTCCAGTTCAAAACTTTATTCGAGACACGCGACTTAACGCCGACCTCGTCAAGGCAGACGACAAGCGGTTCCTCAACGCAATGGAATTCTGCAACTTGCGCCAAGCGGATACAAAGTTCATATTCCTGCCAAAAGGTCAAGCATTCATCAAAATTTCCGACCTTTTCAAGCAAGGCCCGTGGGAAAAACAAGCACGATGTCGACGTGACATAAGTCATTCGGATCAATCGCGAAATATCGCCCGTAAACTTTTTCGGCGGAATCACCGTATGCAGTTGGACGTTTCCATCGATAACTTTTCTGAAAGTCCTTCCGCAAAAAATAACGGAACCGGGATGTTTTTGATACAGCGCCAGCTGTTTTTCTAGCTTATCGGAAGCCCAGGTATCATCGTCATCCAAAAACGTAAGGAATTCACCTGTTGCATGGGCTATTCCCTGATTGCGTGCATAATTGCCACCACGGGAATCCTTAGCATCAATGCGGACATAGACAATGCGCGGGTCCTTCTCGTAAGTTTCCTTAGTTCCGTCTTCAGATGCATCATCAACGACAACGCATTCCACATCCTTCACCGTTTGCGATAGGACGCTTTCGATAGCTTTTTCCAAAAGCTCTTTGCGATTCCGAGTCGTTATAATGGCAGAAAAAAGACTCATGCGCCCAAGGCCTCCGTTTCAGAATCTTCATCATCCGGAGACTTTTCGGTTTCTCGGGTTCCATCGCTTTCGTCTTCTTCTTCCCGACGAGAGGCTCCCATGCAGTAGCCCATTAGCATATACGCAAAGGAGTTGTTGCCCCCGATTTCACCCGAAAGGCAAGCGAATACAAAGAAACAGCACGTAATAAGCAGCCCCGCCTGGGCATGTGTAAACCGCCTGCGCCTAAAGAAGTAGATAAACGCGAACAAGAATAACATTAAATATGAAAACATTCCAATCAGACCATAATCAATCATCTGATAAAACACAACCGATTCCAAACCGCCAATTGATGAATCGACCACGCGATCATTATAAGTATCTCGCTCCATCACATACTTGCTGATATAGCGGACACCATTGCCATAGATAGGGCTTTTCACAAAGTGCAAATAAGAAAACAAAAGCTGTTCTTCTCGCAGGCTCATGGAGCTTCCCTGTCCTTCTACAGAAAACTCCTCTATGGCCCTAGGTAAAATGGCAGCCATCATAAACCCGACAAGGACCAGAATCATAATCCTAGCGCGGATCCCGACCTTCATAAAGACATAAAGTCCTAAGCCCATCATGGCACAGACAACAGCCGTTCTAGACCCAGAAAGGCAAATAAGCAAGCAGAGCGCACCCCAGACAAACCACATCTTATTTTTCGGAAGTAACGACGATTTCATCCGGCAGGTAAAAAACATCAAGGCACAGCACAAGATACTTCCCAAAGCCGTAGGATGTGTCGTCGTAAGAAAAATTCTGGAGCGATAAGTTCTGGAAGCCGTGACGGCATTCGTCAAGTCGTAGTACCCATCGTAATAGGGGAACGCCTTGCAAATCAACGGGAAAATGATATTGGACTTCGAAACAAATTCAAGAATTCCCAAAATGCAAACCGCAACAACCGGATAAAACCAGTGCTTGTCCAAATTGATCTTTTTGTAATTCAGGCCACCCACAAAGGCAACAATAAGATAAGCGTAGTTTTCCATGAAATAGCGAAATGCATTATAACCGCCCTTGATCCCTTCCCCATTCAAAAAGGCCGAGGCCATCAACGACATGGCAAGCATCGCCAAAGGAATCCGCAAAGGATGCTTAAAAATAGCTTCAACAAGGTCTTTACGATTCCACAAGAAACAAACAATAAAGAACGTATAAAAAAGAAGTTGTTGAGGAGACACTTGCGGACTTTTAGTAAAATAAATACATGAAGGGAAAATCAAAAGGCTCAGAAAAACCCATATGTAGGATTGGTCCTTACGGCCCAACAGCATTCCGCCTAAAAGTGCAAAAAAAATCAAGTAGATAACAGCACTAAGCATTTTTCAATTCCAATCTATCGTAACAATCTCTCAGCAATTTTAAAACGGTCACACCGGAAAAACGATCTTTGCATCCGTTCCACGCAGCACGCCCCATCTGGACGCGTAGTTTTTCATCATCCACGAGGCATTGCAATTTTTGAGTCAAAGCCTGAACATTCCCCGCATCGATCAAGTAGCCATCTTCGCCATCGCGCACCACAAAAGGAACGCCTCCCGAACGCGCCGCAACAACAGGGAGCCCAATCCCCATCGCTTCGACAAGGCTCATGCCAAAAGTTTCGGCATACGAGGGCAAGGCCAGCAAATCAAAGTTTGACAATTGTTTCAGATAGTCCCCATGCTTCAGCCAATCAGAAACATGAATGAGAGTCGCTTTAGGAGAGGCAGCCGCTTTCGCCTTAACTTGTTCCACCTCGCCATCGCCAAACAAATAGAGTTCCACAGGAGTCTTGAAAGTCGCTTTAGAGAAAGCCTCTATCAAATCGTATACGCCCTTTCGATGCCCATAGCGGCCAGAAAAAACAATCTTGACAGGCAAGCCATGCGATATCAAATCAACAGGCGCAGCTGCGATAGTCGGGCACGGGTTTGGAATAACGACATAGCAGCAAGCGCCCTTCCCGACAAAATTATCTAGGAATTCCTGCATGTCGGGCGTAATGCAGATGACCATCGCTGAATGTTTAAAGTAACTGCGGATAAAGCATTTCACCAGAGCAGGCGATGTCGTACACATTCTTTTAAACTGGCTACCGTGAATATGGGCGATATATTTTTTCCCGCGCAAACGGAGACAGAGGCTTATCAGGAACTTACGAAAGAAGCTGCCGTTAAAAGAGGTGTGGATCTGAAAATAAGGAGCCTTGGGCGGATTCAGCAAAAGCTTTAAGCACAAGCAAAAAAACAAAGGCAAGGATTTGATAAACGAGCCGTTATAGCTAGAAATAAAGTTCTTTTCAGGAAGATCAAACAAATCCCTATAACTTACAAGTACAGAGCTAATGCCCCCCTGAACATTTAACGCAGGGCCAATGTGACAAACCTTTTCAAACATGCATGAAATCTAGAAAAATAAAAGACTACAGCACGCTTATCTTCGTCACGATTTCTACAGAATCCCTGCATTCCATTTTTGCATACAGGAACTTTGTCGGCACTTTTTCGCCAAAGTGTTCCGAATACCAGCCATCTTCGCGAATGGAATACGAAAGTTTTTCATCGAGAGTAATCGCCACACGGCGAGCGCCTGGGACATCAACCGTCGCCAAAGCTCCATTGAGCTGCACCTTTGCAGTCGGGTGCAAATGGAATGGAATTTCAACCGTAAACGGAGTTCGTCCGCGCAATGTATCCGTAATCGTGAATTCGTCCTTTTCGCGATTGTATTCGATTTTGCGGACATGCTTCACGCCATCCTTGCGGTAGCCATCGTGTATCGCTTCGACAAAGCTTTCGCCAACATTCAACGTTTTGCAATGGTAGTGCGAAAGCCACATGGTAGGGCCCGCCTGCAAAGCCTGATTTTTACCGTTCACGCAAACCGTATTGTGCGCAAACGTACTTACAAAGTAACGACGTAAATCCTTATGAGTGTGGTACGTAAACGTTCCTGGATCGACAATCACGGGTTTGCCATCGACATGCAGAATAAAGCTAAGCGCATCGGCATGGCCATGAGCAGCGATGCTTAAAAAGCCAAGCGGGGCCGCATCAAAATGCAGATACGTCTCGCGCACACCCGTAAAATTGCCTGCGCGTTTCACATCGTCACAAGATTTTACGGCCTTGCGGAAAATAAAATGTCCGCTTTCCGAGTAAAAATGATTGCGGCCAAGCGATTCTTGTTCATCCGCAACCATGAGCGATTCAAACTTTTCACGCCCAGCAGTCCCAAACAGCAATTCATTCTTTTCATCCCAATCATTATTTGCGCGTTTGAGCGAAGCATCTTCAAAGTAAGTTGCAAACGAAACAAGCAACGACTTGAAGTTGTTGAAAAGTCCTCCCGCATCAGGGCGGAGTACAAAGCCGTCATCGCCATCGCCGTACATCGGATAATTGTAGTTGCTATCCAAAAATGCATTCATGTAGCGCGCCATTGCATGCAAACGCTCATTGTAAGCTTTCGAAAATTCAGCACCAGCATGGCGCCCAGCCACCGCAGCAATCAAGAAAAAGTCATCGATAAACTGGATGTATTCCGCAGCCTCTTCGCGATTCACGCCCTCGACAGTATTCTGCGCAAGAATTTCGCGTTCGAGCCCCGTCTGCGCGTACTTCAAACGCGCTTCGCGGTACGGAATGTTCCATTTGCAAGCAGCCACAAACAAGCCTGCATATTCCGAAATCAAATGGTTATTGGCCGAAGAGCAAAGCGACGGATGGTTGTAAGAGTACTCGGCATGTTCAAAAATGAGCGGCAGCCAAACCGAATCGACAAAATGCGAAAACACCGTATTCGATGCACAGAGATTTTCGACATCAAAAACCTCCCAGCAAAAATACCAGCAGATTAACCGCAGATTGACTTCGATATTGCTATACCAGTTGACCCCCACCATGTACGGGTTTGCGTTTTTCCAGCTCAACAAATGATAGCAGAACAAATCCAAATACTTTGCATCACCGCTCTTTTTATAAAGCATCGCAATATGCAGCATAAACTGCATGCGGTTCACTTCCCACACATGTTTTGCGCTACCGTACTTATCGCTACGGATATCAATCTTATGCGCAAAAGATTTCGG
>Ga0247611_10008088_pt1 | contig 13041 bp, 9 predicted proteins | sample 177DNAGHGhighgp2_FD_192422 | JGI IMG/M metagenome (GOLD analysis project Ga0247611, IMG submission 192422) | Sheep rumen microbial communities from Palmerston North, Manawatu-Wanganui, New Zealand - 1770 DNA GHGhigh gp2 | ecosystem: Host-associated > Mammals > Digestive system > Stomach > Rumen ... | reverse complement strand
TCCGGTATTTTTACAGGGCAGTTTGAACAGCGCGGACGATTACCCGGACAGCTTTTTCACGTTTTGGAATTTCGACACTCCCGAAACGGCATTTTATGACGACGACGCAAACCGCGCCGTTTGGGGGTTCTGGGTGTATTTCTACAGCACAGACCCCCGCAAAGTAGAGCAGATACCGGAAAACGCCCGACGGCTATTAAAGCGGAACGGATGGATTCCGCAGGGCAAACCGCAAGACATTCAAACGGACGCGGTAACGCATACGGGCGCATTTTTCACGGTTTACAAATTCGAGAATTACAACACATAAGGAGGGCTAAACAATGGCTAACAATACTCAGGCGGTTGAATTTCGTGGATGTGATAACCTCGTTATTGCACAGGTACTCGCCGACGATGTGAGCAACCGCTATTCGACTGGAGTCGTAACAGTTCTCGCCCCGGTTGCGGAAATCGCAAAGACCGTGGAGAGCAGCTCCGAAACTCATTATTACGATAACGTCGGTATGATCACGATTCGCGCAGAGGGCACGGACAATGTAACGCTGACCGTTCCCGTTCTGCCCCTGTCCACGCTGGCGTATATCACAGGCAAGAGCATTGACGCGGCAACGGGCGCGTTCATTGACGGCGCAGCCGTAGAGCGTTATTTTGCAATCGGCTACAGACTCAAACTCACAGACGGCACATACCGATATGTATGGCGACTCAAAGGCACGTTCGGTTTCCCGGACGAAACCAGCGCAACCGAGGACGACGGCACAGATACCAACAATCAGGAGCTGACGTTCACAGGCGTGCAGACCGTCACCGAGTTCACAAACGGCGGGCGCTCCCGTGCAGTTGTCATTGACGAGAGAAACAGCACCGCCGACCTGTCCACCTTCTTCGACGAGGTACAGACCCCCGACACAATCGGCGGCCTTGCAACCGTCACCAGCGTGACAGTATCACCCACGACGGCAACCGTTAACGTTGGCGATACCACAACGATTTCCTCTACCGTGACTGTCAAGCAGGGCGCTGACCCCGTTTCCGTAACATGGACTTCCAGTAATACGGCAGTCGCTACAGTATCGGGCGGCGGCATTGTTACGGGTGTAAGCGTAGGCACTGCAACCATTACCGCAACGGCGGGTGGAAAGTCCGCAGAATGCGCGGTGACGGTCAGTAGTACCTGAGCCGTCGTATGACGAAACGAAAATTGCAGTAATTCAGTTAGACGAAAATCTAAACGAAACTGCAAACGTCGAATATTTCACGAATAATTCGGCAGTATACGCATATTTGCAGAATGATTCCACGGGCAGATATGCCGTGAGATACGGCGCGAATTTTGCAACGGGCGCGATGGAAACAACGGGATTAACCTATTGTGATTCCCTGTATAAAATCATCGTAAAAACTCCGTTTGCGGCTATTCCCGGACAAACAATGTTTATCCACAACAGCAATCTCGTTAGCGTCGAATTGCCGTCCAGTCTCACGTATTTGGGCTATGGCTGTTTTGCGTATTGCACGGCACTTCCCGAAATTGTTTTACCGGACAATATGCAGAACATTTCTGAGGAGTGTTTTGCAGGATGCGCGGCGCTTGAGACGGCGACACTTCCGGCAAACGTTACCACAATTTCGAAATGGGCGTTCCAGAATTGCACAAGTCTCACGGATATTGACATTCCGAACACCATTGAAACCATTGACGATAATGCATTTACAGGGGCAACAAGTCTCGTAAGTATCACAATCGACAAACCGGAAAACAGCGTCAGCGGCGCTCCGTGGGGTGCTACAAATGCAACCATTACATGGACGGGCTGACAAAACAGGGGGCGGCAATAGTCGCCCCCGCTCATTAAAATTTTATTTTAGGAGGTTTCACAATGGAAATCACACCGCTGAAAATTTATGATGGAAAAACGGTCGTCAAGGAATATCACGCCGAAACCATTGATTTGAGTTTTGGCATTGTCGAGGACGTTCTGGATGCATTGGATTTTGAGAATATGAACCGTCAGACAGAAATCGCAGGGATGATTATTAAGGCAAGCAAGCAGCTTCGCCCGCTTCTAAAAGACGTTTTCGACGGCGTGACGGATGATGAAATCCGACATACGCGCATTCAGAACCTCGTTGACATTTTCCGAGATTTGTATAAATACGCTATGCAGGAACTCGGCAAGACGGCGGCAGCAGGTAACGAAAAAAACTAACCACGGGGGAGCAAACCCCCGAAACGTTGTATGAAATTCTGTTTGATATGAACGTGAATCTGTGCGAACGTTTCCCGGCGCTCGACCCGTTCCGGGTACGGGCGCAGCGTTTCCATGACGTTTTATTGATTTTCAGACGTTTAAAAACAAAGTCAGAGATCAAGGACAGACTGCCAGAGGGTACGACGGTTAAAAACGGAGTTGTACGCCGTCCTGCACAAAATGACGACTGGTATTAAAGAGGTGATTTTATGCCGACGGGTAACAATACCGAAAACGTAACCACGAAATTTAAGGTTGATATTTCCGACCTGAAACAGAACATCGCAGAGGCAAACAAGCAGATCAAGCTTGCGAATGCGCAGTTTAAGAACGCAACCGCCGGAATGGACGACTGGTCAGAAAGCGCGGATGGGTTAAGTGCGAAAATCGAACAGCAGAATGCAATTGTTGCAGCGGAGGAAAAGAAACTCGAAGCACTAAAAGAACAGCTACAGCGGCTAAACACGACGCAGGAAAAGGGCGAAAGAATCATTGCAGACCTCACCGAGAAACAGCGTCAGGCGGCGCAGCAATACGGGGAGAACAGCGACGAAGCGAAGAAGTATGCAAAGCAACTCCTCGATGCGCAGAAAGCCCAGCAGAGGAACGCGGACGCGGCGGAAAAGTTAAAGTTACAGATCATTAACCAAGATACCGCCGTCAAAAACGCAACCGCCCAAACAAACAAATACGAGACTGCCCTCGCGAATGTGCAGACGGCAGAGCAAACGCTCACCAAGAAAGTGGAGCGACAGCAGACCGAACTCCGGGAGTTAAAAAGCAGATACACGGACACGGCGGCGACCGTAGGCAAAAACAGCGATGAAGCGAAAGAACTGGCGCGGCAAATTTCCAATCTATCCGGAGAATTGAAGCAGAACCGGGACGCGATGAACGACGCGGAAACGGCGGCAGATCAACTGGACGTGTCCCTTGAAGATACCGGGGGCGCGGTTGGTGATTTGGAAAGCGGTTTCACGGTTGCCAAGGGAGCGATTGCAAGTTTTATCGCCGATGGTATAAACGCGCTCCTGTCGAAATTGGGTGAAGCAATCCAATATCTCGGCACGTTCGGGAACGAGTTTGACGAAGCGATGAACAGCTTCCAAGCGTCCACGGGTGCAAGCTCGGAAGAAATGGCTGAGTTTGAGGAGAGCGTCAAACGGATTTATAACAACAATTACGGCGACAGTTTCGAGGATATCGCCGCAGCAATGGCAACCGTGAAACAGCAAGCGGGAGACATTGGCGCGGACGAATTGGAGAAAATGACGACCCGTGCAATCATGCTCCGCGATACGTTTGATTTTGACGTAAACGAAAGCATTCGAACCGTCGAAATGATGATGCAGCAGTTCGGCGTTACCAGTGACGAGGCGTTCAATCTTCTCGCGCAGGGCGCACAAGCGGGATTGGACAAAAACGGCGACCTGTTGGACACGATCAACGAATATGCCGTGCAGTACAAACAGCAGGGTTACAGCGCAGAAGAATTTTTCAACAGTCTGAAAAACGGTACAGAAGCGGGAACATTCAGCGTCGATAAACTGGGCGACGCAATGAAAGAGTTCGGCATCAGAGCCAAGGATAACAGCGACAGCACCCGCCAAGCGTTCGCAGATTTAGGAATAGCCATCGACAACGATTCCGACGCTATCGCCCACGCCGGGGACAGCGTAGAGGATTACCGGGAGAAAATTGCAAAACTCGAAAAAAACATTGAATACGCACAAATCCAACAGGCGGGATTTACGGACAAAACCAGCGACCTCACCAAAATCAAAACGGCGGATAATGTTGCAGAATGGACGAAAGAACTGAACCGCTACAAAAACGAATTGAGCATTGCGGAACAGAACCTCGCAGACATGCGGAGCGCGGCGGACAGCGGCGCAATGAGTATTGACGACCTGTCCGCGAAATTCGCAGCGGGCGGAGAAGAAGCGCGGGACGCTACGAATCAGGTCATGACCGCCTTGTTTGATATGGACGATCAGGTGAAGCAAAACGAAATCGGCGTTGCGTTATTCGGCACGATGTGGGAGGACTTAGGCGCGGACGGCGTGAAAGCCCTGCTGGATGTAAACGGCGAAATCAGCAACACGACCGACGCGCTCGGCGAAATCGACAAGGTGAAATATGATTCAGTCGGGAACGCTATCGAAGGCATTAAACGCAACCTTGAAACAAGTATTTTAATGCCGATTTCAGAGAAAATTTTGCCGAAAGTTCAAGAACTATCGGACAAATTCTCCGATTGGTTGAACGACCCGCAGACACAGGCAAAAATTCAAGAATTTTCGGACAAATTCGCAGATTTCGCCGAAAACGGCATTGACAAAGTTATAACTGCATTCGAATGGATTATAGATAACAAAGACGGCATCATGGCTTCTATTGCCGGAATTGCGGCGGGTTTTGTGGCGTTCAAAGCAGTTACGCTCGTACAATCGGCAGTTTCCGCGTTTCAGGCATTGGCGGCGGTTATCGAGTTAGTAGGCGCGAAACAGGCGATTACAAACGCAATCATGGCGGCTAACCCAATAGGGTTAATCGTTTCTGCGATTGCCGCACTCGTCGCCGCGTTCGTGTATCTATGGAAAAACAACGAGGAATTTCGAGAATTTTGGATTGACCTCTGGGAGAAAATCAAAGAGGTTTGCGGCGCGGCGTGGGAGGCAATCAAGAGATTTTTCTCCGCAGCGTGGGAATTTATCAAGAGCGTCTGGAACGATGTAGAGCCGTATTTTTCTACGGTATGGGATAGCATCAAGGCTATTTTCTCGGCGGTCAAATCCGTTTTGTCGGGTGATTTTTCCGGCGCGTGGGATGCTATCAAACGGATTTTTACAAATGTGGGCGCGTTTTTTGGCGACGTTTGGGGAACAATCAAGGGCATTTTTGCGAACGTTGGCAAATTTTTCGGCGGCATTTTTTCGGCGGCATGGGACAAAATCAAGGGTGTTTGGGGTGTCGTTTCCGGATGGTTTAACGATCATGTCATTACGCCAATTAAAAACTTTTTTGCCCCAATTGCCGAGTGGTTTTCGCAGCTTTTCGGAAGCATCTGGGCGACGGCAAAAAGCGTTTTCGAGATTATCGGACAGCTTGCTGCCGGATGTGTCGAGTTGATAAAGGTTGTCTGGGGTGCGGTTTCCTCGTGGTTCTCCGAAAATGTCGTGAACCCGGTCAAGAATTTCTTTTCCGGTTTGTGGGACGGTATCAAGACGGCGGCTTCGGCGACTTGGGAGTTTATCAAAACCGTTTGGGGCATTGTTTCCGGTTGGTTCAATGAAAACATTGTGCAGCCAATTTCTAAGTTTTTCTCCGCATTGTGGGGCGGCATCAAATCAACAGCTTCGACCGCGTGGGAGTTCGTTAAGAATGTTTGGGCGGCGGTTTCTGGGTGGTTCGACACTACGATCATTCAGCCTGTTTCTAAATTTTTCTCCGGCATGTGGGATGCTATTAGAACAACGGCACAAACCGCGTGGAACGGAATTAAAACTATCTGGGGCATTGTTTCCGGATGGTTTGTGAACACAATCATAAACCCAGTCAAAAACGCGTTTGCGAGTATGTGGGATAGACTCAAAAACGGCGCGAAATCAGCGTGGGAGGGCATCAAATCCGTATTTTCCACGGTTTCCGATTGGTTTAGAGACAAATTCTCGGATGCATGGCAAAAGGTCAAGGACGTATTTTCGACAGGCGGCAAGGTTTTTGACGGTATCAAGGAAGGCATTGTTTCGGCGTTTAGAACCGTTGTCAATGCAATCATTCGAGGTATTAACAAGGTCGTTGCGATTCCGTTCGATTCCATCAACGGCATTCTCGACAAAATCAGAGCCGTGAACGTTGCCGGGGTCGAGCCGTTCAAGAATCTCATTACACAGCTGCCTGTTCCGCAGATTCCAGAACTCGCACAAGGCGGCATTGTAAACCGCCGGACGCTGGCAACAATCGGCGAGGACGGCACAGAGGCGGTTGTCCCGTTAGAGAAGAACAAAGGCGGATTGAAGAAAATCGCACAGCTTCTCGCGCGTGAGATCAAGGGCGGCGGCACGTTCGACGGAAACGGCGATCAAGGCGGCAAGGGCGGCGACACGATCTATAATTTCAATCAAACCAACAATTCGCCGAAATCACTCAGCCGTTACGAAATCTACAGACAAACCAAGAATCTAATTAACGCTGTTAAGGTGCAAGGGGGTTAAACCATGTTCACACTCAAAATTGAGAACACGAACGGCGAAATTTTCGAATTGTCGCACAATACGCAGAATTACGCTGTTGTGGGTGTGTCAGGTTTGACCCGCCCGCAAACGGCGATCAATACCAGCACGGGGGGCGGATTGGATGGAGCGTTTTTCAATTCTGCCCGTGTCGAAATGCGAAATATCGTCATTGACATCATTTTGCAAGGCGATATTGAGGGAAACCGACAGCGGCTTTACAGGGTTTTCCCGCAAAAAACGGCTTGCACAGTGTATTTTCAGAACCAAAACCGAAACGTTCAGATTTCTGGATATGTCGAAACGCTTGGCGGCGATCTATTTTCACAACGGGAACGGATGCAGATTTCCATTATCTGCCCGCGCCCGTTCTGGCAGGATATGAACGCGATTTATACGGAACTATCGAACGTTCTAAAAATGTTTCAATTTCCGTTTGCAATCGCAGAAACACCCGGCGTTCCAATGTCGGAAATCATGGACAATCCAATTTGCACGGTTAACAATAGCGGCGACGTTCCCTGCGGTTGCATCATTGCCGTTAACATTGCCAGCAATGCGGCAGCGGGAACGCAAATCAGAAATCTGCGTATATACAACGTAACGACACAGGAATTTATGGGTTTCGGAACGTACCCATTTGAACCCGGCGACGAAATCATCATAAACACGCTGTCCGGGCAGTTGTCGGCAACGTTGAACCGCAGCGGAACAATCACAAATCTGCTGAATTGGGTTGTTAGTGGTTCGAGGTGGTTTAAATTGCCTGTCGGTGAAAATCGTTTCACGTTTACGACGGCAAGCGACTCCGAGGCGGTAGGCATCACGTTTAAAACCGCTATGTTATACGGGGGTGTTTGATTGATTCTGTATGTTTGGAAATACAACAGCACCGCCGGAACATACCAGAAACAGGCGATTGTTGATAATGCGATCTCGACCATTTGGGTGACGCGGTTTCAAAATGCGGGCGAATTTGAACTATTTCTGCCCGCGTCAGCAGAAATTCGGCGGCTGTTTTATAGCTATCAATATGAGGTGTTTGTGACCCGTGACGACAGCGAAACGGTGATGATTGTTGACGGCATCGACCTGACGACGGACGCGGAAAACGGCGACCGTTTGACGATTACCGGAAGGAGCGGCGAGGGCATCCTTAGGCGGCGGGTCATTTCGAAACAAACCAACTTCACGGGTACAGCGGAAAATTGTATTCGGGCGCTGATAGATCAGAACATCATCAACCCCACGGACGAAAACCGGAAAATCAGCAATTTTTCGCTCGGTACGGCGCAGGGGTACACGGACACCATCGAAAAACAGGTAACAGGCAAGAATCTGCTCGACGTGGTTTCCGAGATTTGCGCGGCGTATGATTACGGCTTCAAGGTCACATTTGCAAACAATGCGTTTGTATTCGACCTGTATAAAGGCGTTAACCGCAGCACAGGACAAACGGCAAACACGCCCGTTATATTTTCGCCAGATTATGAAAATATCGGGAATACGTCGTACAGATATGACAAAACCCAATTTGCAACGGCGGTTTATGTTGCCGGAGAGGGTGAGGGCAGCAACCGAAAAATTTATAGGGCTACTTACACCGGATTCAACGGGCTTGCACGCCGGGAAATCTGGGTGGATGCGCGAACCGAGAGCAGCACCACGGAGGACGGCGAACTGACACCCGCAGAATATACGGCAATTTTACGTCAACAGGGCAAAGAAGCCCTTCGTGAAAATATGTATACGCTTGATTTCAGCGGCGAAATTCTGGACGTGAACGCCTACACATACGGCGTAGATTATAACCTCGGAGACACGGTTTCTATAATCAACGAATACGGAATACAGGGAACTGCGGTAGTTTCCGAAATAACCGAGGTTGAGGACGAAACCGGATATAGACTTATTCCGACTTTTAGCGAATGGAGTGTGTAAAATGGCTATTTCCTACGGATTTTTTAACAGCGTAAACGGCGACCGCCTGTATAATGCCGATGATGTTTCGAATTATTTTCTGAAACTGATTTCGAACGGCGTATTTGCTACCCCGGCGACCGCTATGCAGGTGCAGGCGGTTTCCGGAATGTCGGTCAATGTTTCTGCCGGGTGGGGCTTCATCAATTGCAAATGGCTTAACAATGACGCGCCGTACACTCTCACATTGGACGCGGCGGACATTGTGCTAAATCGTATTGACCGCGTTGTGATGCGACTGAATGCCGACAGCAACCTTCGAAACATGGAGCTGGCAATTGTCAAGGGTACGCCCGCAGCGAACCCCACAGCGCCTGCATTAACGCGGGTAACGGGTGGTATTTGGGAATTGTCCCTTGCGCAAGTCTATGTGGGCGCAAACGTTACGGAGATTACACAGGCGAACATCACGGACGAACGACCGGACACCAGCGTTTGCGGGTATGTCACCGGTCTTATTGACCAGATCGACACAACAAACCTGTTCGCACAGTATAACGCGGCGTTCAATGAATGGTTTAACGATTTACAGACGACCCTCGCCACAAAGACCATGATTCTGCGATATACCAGCAGTTACACGACCACGGCGGACAACGTAGCAAGCGTTCCTATTCAGATTTCCCAATATACGCTCGGGACGGACGTTTTGAACGTGTATGTAAACGGCATCAGACTGACCCCCGGCACGGATTACACGGCGGGAAATACGATCATCACGCTGGCGCAGCCGTTGGATGTTGTGGGAACGGTTGTTGATTTCGAGGTATTAAAGAGTGTTGACGGCACAGGCGCGGAAAGCGTTCTCAATATCCTCTATGAGTTGAGGGACGAAATGCAGAAACTCGACGTGAACAACTATTATTGCAACAGCATAAATGATAACGTCGGGCTGCACAACTGGCTTTCGGCACATCCGGACGCGGACATTGTGAACATTATCGGAACATTCGGCGTGGGTACACCGTACACAGTTGACGGGACAAGTTATAGCGTGGTATGCCAAAGCACCAACGGCATCACCCTCGATTTTACCCAATGTAGCGAAATCGAAGCGCAGGCGGTTAATTTCGGATATTTCAGCGGGTGCAAGGTACGCGGTCTGAATGTGCATTACGATAATGAGACAATCACAGCGGCGCTCACGACAATCACGGCAGTAAATGCAAGCCTTGACGATTGCCGCGTTTCCGGCACGCTGGAGGGCGCGTATACGGTTACGGCGTACAATGCAACAGGTTCGCGGCTCAACCGTTGTGACGCGGCTCTGACGGGCGCGGCGGCGATCTATGGCATTCAGGCGGACTCATCCGTTATTACATGCTCCAATATCACGGTAACATGTACAGGCAGCGCAGCCAGCGCATACGGCGTTCAGATCACGGACGCTTCGAGATGCGACAATTCGACGTTCAAAGCGGTTACAGCTTCGACCGTGACGACGGGTACAGGATGCGGCGGCATTGGCGGCGGCAACTATTCGAACTGCCTGTTTACCGGATTCGGCGGAGTAATCGGAAACGGTTTTTATTTGGGTGACGGACAACTTCTGAACGCCAACAATTGCATTTTCAGAGGGTACACCCAAGACACAGCCAGCGGCGGCGGGCTGGGCATCACTGGAACAAACAACAGCGCAAACACCATCATTTTGACAAGTATCAATTGTAATCAGGTTAACGAAACAGGATATTCTCAGACCGGAACGCTGTCGCTTTCGGGCGGTTACGGTTCATATATGGGCTGTTTCTATACCGCGGCAAGCGTACCGTCTACTATCGTTTCTTATGGATCATTCATCAGAAACAGAGTTTAATTGGAGGTGTTGAGCGTTGGACGAATTGGATTTTTACACGAAATCAGAAGTAAACGACATGTTCGGCGTGACAGAGACAGAGGACACGGGTCGGGATTTTTACACCAAATCGGAGATCGTCACGAAAGTGGGAACGCCGGAAACATTAGTGCTTCCGGCAGATATGTTGGATTTTTACACAAAAACTGAAATTGACAGCATTGTTACAAACCCCTACACGATGCTCGATTTCATCCAATCCACAAACCGTCAGACTATCAACACCGGCTATATTCCGAACGGAAACACGCGCATCGAAGGCATTTTCATGCTGTTTTCGAACTATGCGCAATCTGGCACATTACAAGCCCTGTTCGGCACGTCAGATTATTTTTATTTCCGTAACAACTACGCGCTGACCCAACCAACCAGCGAATTTAGATTCGGAAATAGCACGGCAACACATTCGATCATTACACCATACAGCAAAAAAATCCGCGTTGTGGCAGACGTGAACGGCGTGACGGTTTACGACATGGACGGCACGGCGCTGGGTTCTATTTCGGTGAGTGGTGGTACTATTTCGACCTCATACCCGATTTTCATTTTCTCGAAAAGTTCCCCAACAGAGCCGGACAGCTATGCGGACGGGCGCATTTATTCTTTCAAGATTTACGAGGGAAACACCATCGTCAAGGATTTTGTCCCGGCGAAACGAAATGCAGACGGCGTTTGCGGCATGTTAGAACAGCTTTCCGGCGAGTTCTTCACGGATGCAAACCCGGACAATTACGGATTTTATTCCGACGCATTCGGCGACAATTACACGGCGCTCGAAGCTGTGGAAACCGCCGGGGATTTGTATGTTGATACGGGGTACATTCATAAAACTAACACACGCCTGACCATCGACAGCGTGCCGGACATTTCAGACAGTAGCGTGACGGCGCTGGATAGCTGCCTGTTCGGGTCGAATTACAACATGCAGTACGGCTCGGACATGTGGGTATTGTGGGATAGAACGCTCGTTTCCGGCGGCGTTCCGGCGTTCCGACGCGGTGCGGACGTAACGAAATACGCGGATTGTAGTGCAATGAATTTTCGAACGCGCTCGACCATCGTCGCCGAGGGCTTGACCATGACAATGACCTATCCGGACGGCACATCTGTTGCGGTCACGCAGACGGACGGCGAAATCAATTCCGGAATCAATACAATGTATCTATTCTGGGAAAATATATCGCCTGACACAAATCTGACGTATCAGCGAAGTTACACCCGTTTTTATAGTGCGCAAATTTCCGAGATCACGAACGGCGAGGAAACGCTCGTCCGCGATTTGATACCAGTCAAACGCAAAGGCGACAATATTATTACCCTATACGACCGGGTCACAACGGCAGAATTTGGAGGACTGGGCGGCAATTTTGCGGAGGTGACAACATGAGAACAGACACGTTTTTAAAATGGCTGTCTGCCGAGATTTGCGCGGTGTGTGCGCTGCTCTGGGGCAGCATGGACGGGCTGATGACGGCGCTGCTTGTGGTGATGGGGCTGGACCTCGTGACGGGGCTGATTGTGGGCGGTTCGCAGCACAATCTGCGCAGCGAACTTTGCTACAAGGGGCTTGCGAAAAAGGCGCTCATCCTCGCGGTTGTTGCGCTGGGGCATCTGCTCGATGCCTTCGTGTTCGGCGGCGAAAAATCCGTCTGCCGTAGCGCGGTCATCGGCTTCTATTTTGCGAACGAGGGGCTTTCCATCCTCGAAAATGCGGGGATGTTAGGGCTGCCCGTCCCGAAAAAGCTGCGGCAATGGATTGCACAGCTTCGGGAGGAACAGGATAAGGAGGAGAAGAAATGACAACGGAACAACAAATTTGGGCAAAACTGCTCGCCGCCGGTCTGACCGCAGCAGGCGCGGGGGGACCGATGGGGAATTTTCAGGCAGAATCCGCACTTGACCCTCAGAATCTCCAGAACACCTACGAGCGAAAGCTTGGCTACACGGATGCGACATACACGACTGCTGTCGATGCCGGAACGTATGCCGATTTTGCGACTGATGCAGCGGGATACGGCTTGGCGCAGTGGACATACGGTCCCAGAAAAAAGGCGCTGCTGGCGTTTGCGAAGGCGCAGAACAAGTCCATTGGGGACTTGGAAATGCAGGTCGAGTTCGCTATCAAAGAGCTGCGTGAAAGCTACCCGGCGGTCTGGAGCATCCTCACGACCACTGACAGCGTGCAGGCGGCATCCGATGCGGTGCTGCTGCAATTCGAGCGTCCGGCGGACACGTCGGCAAGCGTCAGAGTCTTGCGCCGTACCTTCGGAGAACGTATCTATGCACGAAATATTGCCGCCCTTGCGCATGATGAGGCTGAGGAAGCACTCCCGAATCCACCGATGCCGGAGCAGACGGAAAGTCGTGCCGGAACGCTTGAACTCAATGGGAAGCTTTACGCAGTGACGGAGATTTGATGCTCTGCGATGGTTGCTGCCTGCTCTGCCCCTATGCAGGACGGTGTAAGGATTATGGGGTGACGTAGCGAGGTTCAAACGAGAAAGCCCGACAGAGATTTGCGCTCTGTCGGGCTTTTTGTGCTTTTCTGCTGACGGTCAGGCGGCAAGTGCAAGCCAACCTTGGGTGAATATGGGGAGAGGGGGGAGGGAGGACTACATTTTTCCGAGTTATAATATCCGTTTCATCGCTCTCAACGATAATGTGGATACCGCAAGCAAGGATACCTCGGCGCTTGATATGATGCCGATCGTCAACT
>Ga0247611_10008087_pt1 | contig 13041 bp, 12 predicted proteins | sample 177DNAGHGhighgp2_FD_192422 | JGI IMG/M metagenome (GOLD analysis project Ga0247611, IMG submission 192422) | Sheep rumen microbial communities from Palmerston North, Manawatu-Wanganui, New Zealand - 1770 DNA GHGhigh gp2 | ecosystem: Host-associated > Mammals > Digestive system > Stomach > Rumen... | reverse complement strand
CGTACGATGCCTCGAAAAAGTAACAAAGCGGCGGAATACCGCCGAGAACAGAACAAACATTTTAAACCTTAACGCCTCCACGCCGGTTAGGAGGTAAAGCACGACCGGCAGAATATGGCAAAAGCCGAATATGCAGACATGATTAAGACTGTGTCTGGAGCTCTCACCAAGATCAACAAGAAATCGCCGCACGCAGCCGACCAGAAGATGGTACTGGCTACCCACCGTGTAGCAGAGTCCACGAACCCCAACTGTTCCCGCATCTACCTGCGTGGTATCGGAGCGGTGACGCGCAGCACTCCTGTTTCCGATCACGAGATCGAGATCCGTACGCTCTTCACCGAGCGTCTGGAGTGGGTCAATGCCCGCGCGAAGAACCTGAGTACGCTGAGTCAGGACCAGGTGAACTACCTGGCGCAGAAGGACCAGCCGAAAGGCGCAAAGACCTGGAAGTCGTATCTCTGGAAGCTCGCGAAAGAAGCTGTAACAGGGGAGTAACGGTTACGGGTTACCGGTTACGGGAAGAGTCGCTCACACGAGCGGCTCTTTTTTTGTATCCTATAAATAAGGTCCCCAAAGAAAAAAATCCCCTCATATGTGTGTACATATAGTCGCGCGCGCATAAGAGATAAAATTGGGCATAAAGGGCATTTATTTGCGTTCTAAGCGACTTTTGAATTTCTACCGAGACCCTGTCGAAAATCAATAAAAATGCAAAAATATGCGAAAAAATTTGCGTATGTCAAAAAAAAACAGTAATTTTGCAGCGCAAAATGCGGGGCTTTAGAAATTAGGACGCTTCGCTAGAGGACGGCCTATGGCCTATAGAAAAAAGGATTTTATTAAAAAACAACGATAACAATGGAAGAAAACAACGAATTGATTCAGAATGATCACATTATTCCTGTGAAGATTGACGAGGAAATGAAGTCCTCGTATATCGACTACTCGATGTCTGTGATCGTGAGCCGTGCGCTGCCTGATGTGCGCGACGGTTTCAAACCTGTTCACCGTCGTGTGCTGTTCGGAATGAACGAGCTCGGTAACACGAGCGACAAGCCGACTAAGAAATCTGCACGTATCGTCGGTGAGGTAATGGGTAAGTATCACCCGCACGGTGACAGTTCTATTTACGGTACGCTCGTGCGTATGGCACAGCCTTGGGCAATGCGTTATTGCCTCGTTGACGGACAAGGTAACTTCGGTTCGGTCGACGGTGACGGCGCAGCTGCTATGCGTTATACCGAGGCACGCCTCTCGAAGCTCGCAGAAGAGATGCTGCGTGATATCGAGAAGGACACCGTTGATATGCAGAATAACTTCGACGACAGCCTCAAAGAGCCGGTTGTATTGCCTTGCCGTTTCCCGAACTTGCTCGTGAACGGTGCCAGCGGTATTGCGGTAGGTATGGCAACAAACATGCCGACCCATAACTTAGGCGAGGTGATTGACGGTTGCTGCGCGTACATTAAGAATATTGTAGCGCGTATGCACGATGAGTTCGCCGAGGAGATCACGGTAGAGGAGTTGATGGAGTACGTCAAGGCTCCGGATTTCCCGACCGGTGGTACCATCTACGGCTATCAGGGCGTCAAGGATGCGTTCGAGACCGGTCGCGGCAGTATTGTGATTCGTTCGAATGCCGATATCGAGACCGATGACAACGGCCGTGAGCGTATCATCATCACGGAGCTGCCGTACGGTGTTGTCAAGAGCGACCTGGTAAAGAAGATTGCCGAGCTCGTTAGCGACAAGAAGATCGAAGGTATTGCTGACATCGAGGACCACTCCAAACGCGATATCCGTATCGTAGTGGAGGTGAAGCGCGACGCCAACGCCCAGGTAGTGCTCAACAAACTGTATAAGTTCACGGCGCTGCAGTCGAGCTTTGCTGTCAATAACATCGCCCTTGTGAAGGGCCGTCCGATGCTCTTGAATCTCAAGCAGTTGATTGCTAACTTCGTAGAGCACCGCATGGACGTAGTAACACGTCGTACACGCTTTGAGCTCAAGAAAGCCGAAGAGCGTGCCCATATCTTGGAGGGCTTGATCATTGCCGTAGATAACATCGACGAGGTAGTACGTATCATCCGTGCCAGCCGTACGCCGGCCGACGCACAGACCAACCTCGAGGCACGTTTCAACCTCGACAACCTGCAGTCCAAGGCTATCGTGGATATGCGTCTGAGTGCTCTCACCGGCCTGCGTATCGATGAGTTGAAGAACGAGTACGCTGAGTTGGAGAAACTGATTGCACACCTCAACGAACTGCTCCAAAACGAGGAGATGCGCTATGATGTCATCAGCAACGAGCTGGTGGAGATCAAAGAGAAATATGCCGATGAGCGTCGCACGAAGATCGTCAAGATGGCTACCGAGTTCAACCCGGAGGATATGTACGCCGACGACGACATGGTCATCACTATCTCGCACCTCGGCTATATCAAACGTACCCCGCTGGCTGACTTCCGTCAGCAGAGTCGCGGCGGTATCGGTTCGAAAGCCGGCAGCGCCCGCGACCAGGACTTTATCGAGAAGGTTTATCAGGCTTCGATGCACTCGACCATGATGTTCTTCACCGAGATGGGTCGTCTGTACTGGCAAAAAGTATATGACCTGCCGGAGGGCAACAAGCAGTCCAAAGGGCGTGCTATCCAGAACATGATCAACCTCCAGAAGGGGGATAAGGTACGTACCTGCATCAACGTCAAGGGGCTCAATGACCAAGAGTACGTAGAGAACCACTATCTGATCTTCATTACCAAGAACGGTCTGATGAAGAAGACGACGCTCGAGGCTTATTCTCGTCCGCGTGCAAACGGTATCATCGCGCTCGGTCTGCGTGAAGGCGACGAGTTGATCGGTGTTACATTGACCGACGGACAGAGTGAGATGCTTGTGGCTTCGTACAACGGTAAAGTCGTTCGCTTCAACGAAGGTGGCGTACGTCCGATGGGTCGTGGAGCTACCGGTGTGAGGGCTATTACGCTTGAGGAAGACGGACAAGATCGCGTGATTGGCACGGTTTGTGTAGAGAAGAATACAGACAAGACTATTCTCGTCATTTCTGAGAACGGCTTCGGTAAGCGTACCCCGGTCGATGATGAGGAAGGCAACCCGATCTATCGCGTAACCAACCGCGGCGGTAAGGGCGTCAAGACGATAGAGATAACGGACAAGACAGGTCACCTCGTAGGTATTGAGGCTGTAACAGATGCCGACGACCTGATGCTGATGACTAAGTCCGGAACAGCAATCCGTATGGATATCTCGACGATTCGTCAGACAGGCCGCGCCGCACAAGGTGTCAAACTGATCGAGCTCCAGAAGCGGAATGATTCCCTGGTAAGCGGTTGTATCGTTCCGAAAGAGGAGGAAGAGGAGAATGGTGACGCTTCGCTTAATGGTGAAAATGATGCAAATGATGAAACTAACAACGAAAATCAAGAATAATATGAGAAAGACTTTGATTTTGGCAGCTCTCGTGCTCATGAGTGCAGGCTGCTTTGCACAAAAGAACGCTGCGGTTAAGGCAGCTAAGCGTTACATGATGGCAGAGACTCCCGACTTCACGTCCGCACGTGCTTCTATCGAAGAGGCTATCGAGCAGGATCCGGGCGCAGAGACCTATTACTGGGCCGGTATGATCGGCTATCAGGAGTTGATGCAGGAGAACCTCAGCCAATTGACGGGACAGGGTGTAAACCAAGCTGTCGCAGGTAATGCAGTAGAAGAGAGTTATAACTACTGGCTCAAAGCGGACTCCCTCGCTATGATCCCGACGCTCGACAAGAAAGGCCGCGAGGTAGTGGACCTCAAGATGCGTAACAACATCGCCAAGAAGATGCTGGAGTACTACCAGAAACAAGAGCTGGTGAAGTTCGGTATCTATCTGAACGAGCAACGCGACTATCTGGGCGCTTATCAGGCATTCAAGATGCATATCGATATGCCGGACCTGCCGATGATGCAGGACGCTAAGTTCCAGAAAGAGATGCCGCGTGATACAACCTACGAGCAGTACAAGTACTACACCGCTATCTTCGCTGTTCAGTCTGAACTGCACCAAGAGGCTGTTGCTCTGCTCGAAGAGATGAAAGACGGTTCGTACGAGGCTATCTCGGTCAACCAGTTCCTCTATCAGGAGTATGTAGCGCTCAAGGACACCGCTAACTTCGTAGCCACCCTTCAAAACGCTGTTAACCGCTTCCCGCAGGAGCCTTGGTTCCTCCAGAACCTGATTAACTACTACATCTTCTCCGGTCAGGAGCAGACGGCTATCGACTATCTGGCACAGGCTATCGAGCGTGAGCCGAACGTAGCGCAGTATCACCTGATCAAGGGTAACCTCGAGGAGAACCAGGGACACTACGAGGCTGCGCTCAATGAGTTCGACCAAGCACTCGCTCTCGATCCGAATATGGCGGACGCGATGGCAGGTAAGGGTAGAGTATATTACAACCAGGCTGTTAAACTGAACGAAGCAGCTGCTATGATCTCTGACAACAAGGCTTACAAGAAAGCCCTCGACGAGATGAACGCAGTGTTCAAACAGTCGTTGCCGTTCTTCGAGAAAGCACACGAGATGGCTCCCGAAGATCGCAACTACCTCCTTACCCTCAAAGGACTCTATTATCGCTTTGGCATGGACGACAAATATGCCGAAGTAAGCGAGAAACTCAATAACCTCTAATGGGTCGTATTCTCGCCATAGACTTTGGTCGTAAACGCACTGGATTAGCCGTATCGGATACTCTCCGCATAACGGCTAATCCGCTGCTTACGATTGAGACGAAGAACCTTATCGAATGGCTACAATCGTACTTCGCAACCGAGCAGGTGGACGAAGTAGTTATCGGACACCCCACACAAATGAACGGTCAAGAGTCGGAAAGTATGAACTATATCCGACCGTTCATGGGCGTGTTTAAGAAGACCTTTCCGACAATGCCTATAACTATGTTTGACGAGCGATTCACATCCGTGCTCGCTCACCGGGCGATGATTGAGGGAGGAATGAAGAAGAAAGATCGCCAAAACAAAGCAGTGGTCGATAAACTCGCTGCGTGCATCATTCTCGAGGACTACCTTGAGAAGTTGAGAGTTGAAAGTTGAGAGTTGAGAGAAGTTGGAAAGTTGAAAAGTTGAAAGTTTAATAAGTTATGATACTACCTATATATTTGTACGGACAGCCCGTACTGAGAAAAGAGGCTGAAGAGATTGAAAACACACCGGAACTGAAACAGTTCATTGCGGATATGTACGAGACGCTTACGCAAGCCGAAGGCTGTGGTCTCGCCGCGCCGCAGGTGGGTAAGCCTTGGCGACTCTTCGTCGTAGATGGCTCCGAACTGGCAGAGGACTATCCGGAGTGCAAGGACTTCAAGCGTACGTTCATCAACCCCGAGTTGCTCGAGGAGTCCGAAGATACCTGTACCTATAGCGAGGGCTGTCTGTCCTTGCCGGGTATCAGCGAGAACGTCGTGCGCCCCAAGACTGTTGTCTTGCGCTATCTGGACGAAGACTTCAACGAGCACGAAGAGACATTCACGGGCTTCTGTGCGCGTATCGTGCAACATGAGTACGACCACCTGGAGGGACATGTCTTTACCGACCGTATCTCGCCGATCCGCAAGACCTTTGTGCGCAATAAGTTAACCGCTATCGCCAAGGGCAAAACCGTCGCACGATACAAATATAAAAGGAATTAGGGGTTACAGGTTACGGATTATGGATTGGATTAACGTTATCGTAATGGGCATCGGTCTGGCGATGGACTGCTGTGCGGTATCGACCGTGCAGGGCCTTACGCATAAACAATGGCATCCGAGGGCACTGCTAATGGCCGCTATCTTCGGTCTTTTTCACATGGGCATGCCGGTCATCGGCTACTTTGCCGGAAACCTCTTCATGGATTTTATGAGCCGTTATGCCCCTTGGATCGCGCTGGGTTTGTTGGGATTCTTGGGTGTAAAAATGATCTGGGAGTCTTATCACGAAGACCCCGATAGCGAGAAATGCGCCAACTGGCATCTGACGAACTTACTGCTTTTAGCAGTAGCTACCAGCATTGACGTGCTCGCCACCGGTTTGCTCTTTGTGCCGTATCCCGATTGGCTCTTCCCGTCTGTGCTTACCATCGGCGGCATCACAGCCCTCTTCTCGATCGGCGGTTACCTGCTCGGCGTGTATGTGGGCAAACTGAAAATCAATATGGAACTGGTCGGAGGACTCGTTCTCATCGGCCTGGGCATTAAGATCTGGGCGGAAGGATTCTTTTGAATTGAAAATTGAAAGTTGAAAATTGAAAAATGTTCCTCATACAGAACACATTAGTTAGTCTGGACGTGCTCGAGAAAGAGTTCTGCTGCGACCTCGACACTTGTCGCGGTTGTTGCTGTATAGAGGGTGACGCAGGCTGTCCGATCACGGAGGACGAGATCAAGCAGATAGAAGCGCTCCTGCCGGAACTCTTGCCGCAGATGACCAAAGAGGCAAGGGCTGTGGTGGAGCAACAAGGACTTAGTTATCTCGATCCCTCCGGCGAACAAGTCCTCTCTATCGTCAACGGCAAGGACTGTATCTTCGCCCGAACAGACCATAACGGCTGGTGTTACTGCCTGATTGAGAAATTAGGGTTTAATAAGCCCATTTCCTGTGCTTTATATCCGATTCGTCTTACCCAAGTAGGCGAATATACCGGCGTGGAGTACCATCGTTGGGACATCTGCCATTGCGCACGGATACTGGGCAAGAAAAAACATATACCGCTGTATCAGTTCCTCAAAGAACCCCTTATTCGTCGTTTTGGAAGGACATGGTACGATGAACTGGAATTAACTGCAACAGAATGGAAAAAACAATGCACGCAGAAATAATCACTATCGGCGATGAGTTGCTCATCGGGCAGGTAGTAGATACGAACTCCGCCTGGATGGCACAACGCCTGAACGAGGCGGGGATAGAGTTGTACCGCATCACCTCTGTTCACGATGACCGCGAGCAGATCATTTCGGCTTTGGACGAGGCATTCCGCTGTGTAGACCTCGTGCTGACTACCGGCGGACTCGGTCCGACCAAAGATGATATCACCAAGCATGTGCTCTGCGACTATTTTCAGACACACCTTATAGAAGATCAACGCGTGCGTACGCATATAGAGGCGCTCTACAAGGACCGCCCGGACGTGCTCAATCGTCTGACGGCTACGCAGTGGATGGTGCCCGAAGCGGCTGATATTCTGCCGAATAGAGTAGGGTCAGCCCCGCTGATGGTTTTCCATCACGGTCCGCAAATGTTAGTCTCTATGCCTGGCGTGCCATATGAGATGGAGATCGCAATGACGGAACAGATCATACCCTATATCAACAACCAGCGCTTGCATGCGGAGAGTATTCCTCGTTCATGGGGCATCATCCACAAGACCTTGCAGGTGAGCGGTATCTCCGAGTCAGCATTAGCCATCTTATTGGAGCCGTTTGAGCTCTTGTGTAGCGCCCACCTCGCGTATCTGCCCAAAGACGGCATTATCCGTCTGCGCTTATCGTCTTACGGAGAGTTTACACCTCAGTTTATGGAGCATGAGTTCTGGCACTTGAAGCAGTGCGTCAAGGACTATCTCATTGCTGAGACCGACGAACCGCTCGAGGTCATTGTGGGGCGTATGCTCCAAGACAAAGGCGCTACCATCGCTACCGCTGAGTCGTGTACAGGAGGCAAACTTGGTGTGCTGCTCAACAAACATGCCGGCAGTTCGGCGTTCTACAAAGGTACCGTAGTCAGTTATGCGACCTCGGTCAAAGAGCAAGTCTTAGGAGTGCCTGCCGAAACAATAAAGGCGCACACGGTCGTAAGCGAAGAAGTAGCACGCGCCATGGCAGAGTCCGTTCGCAAACTGCTCAATACTGATTACAGTATTGCTACCACCGGTATCGCCAGCGCGACCGGAGGCTATACCAAAGACGAAGTGGGCACCGTTTGGATTGCTTGGGCGACCCCAAATGGCACCTTTGCGGAGTGTTTCCATCTCGGCAAACTCCGCGATCAGATAACCGACCGTGCCTGCATGAAGGCCCTCATAGGATTGATAAAGAAACTGAAAACGGAAAGCTGAAAACGGAAAGCTCTATGGCGTCATTTTTATTTGAACCCTCAATAACGCAATCCCTCCTGTGGCTGACGATCGTCATGACGATAGGCCTCTGGCTGGGCGAGAAAGCGAAGATCAAGCACTTCTCGCTGGGGGTGACATGGGTGCTCTTTGTCGGCATCGCACTCGCCTCGCTGGGCGTCAAGATAGACCATAGTGTCGCGCAGTTTGCCAAGGACTTCGGTCTTATCCTCTTCGTCTATTCGATTGGTTTACAGGTCGGTCCGTCCTTCTCCCCCTTTAAGAAAGGCGGTCTGCAACTCAACATGCTCTCTGCGGCCATCGTGCTGCTGGGCTGTGTCTGCACCATCATCCTCCATTACGTCACAGGTATCGACATGTCCACCCTTGCCGGTGTGATGTCGGGTGCAACCACTTCGACCCCTTCTTTGGCAGCCGCGCAACAAGCGTATTTCGATATCACAGGCACTTCCAACCCTGATATCGCCACCGGTTATGCTGTCGCCTATCCGCTTAGTATTGTGGGTGTTATACTCGCTTTTGAACTGGTAAGACGCAGTTGTCATATCTCCCTGCCCGAAGAAGAAAAACGACTCAAAGATGAAGCTGCCCAATCGACCGAAGAACCGATATGCGTGGATCTGACGCTCAATAATCCGCAGTTAGGTACTCTCACGCTCGCGGAGTTCCATCGTCTCTGTCCGGTCAAGGAATTAGTGGTTAGCCGTGTCATCAGGCCCGATGGCTCGGATGAACTTATCAACGACCTCACTAGCTTCGGTAACGGCGATACGATACGTGTGCTCACAGACCGCAAGCATATCGATGCGCTGCGTCTCTTAGGCAAGATGAAAGACTATGACCTGCGCGTGCAATCCGAGCAGTCTAACCACCTCATCTCCCGCCGTATCGTAGTCACCAAACCCGAGTGTAACGGTAAGCGTCTACGCTCGTTCAACCTCCGCCAGCAGTACCATGCTACCATCACCCGTATCAGCCGCGCCGGTATCGATCTGCTCGCGACCGATGATATGATCCTCCAGTTGGGCGACCGACTCATGGTTGTGGGTGATAAGAACGACGTCAGCCGCGTAGCCGACACCTTCGGAAACGAGCTCAAACGTCTCGACGTTCCTCACCTCTTGCCCGTCTTCTTCGGCATCGTGCTGGGTATATGCGTCGGTCTGTTGCCTATTCCTATCCCTGGAGTGGGGCAGACCTTCAAACTGGGTCTCGTCGGTGGTTCGCTCATTGTAGCCATCCTCATCGGCCATTATGGACCGTATTATAACATGGTCACTTTCTCCACCACTTCGGCCAACATGATGCTGCGCCAGGTCGGCCTGACGCTCTTCCTCGCCGCGTTGGGACTGAGCGTCGGAGAGACCTTTGTACCAACCCTCGTCAACGGTGGTTATCTGTGGATAGGATACGGATTTATCATCACGATAGTACCCCTTTATCTTGTAGGCTTGATAGCGTATAAAGTGCTGCATGTCAATTATTTCAACGTTGTCGGTCTGATGATTGGTTCGATGACATCGGCGATGGCGCTGCCGTATGCGCAATCCCTCTCTGCCGACAACAACCAGGCGGCTGTTTGCTACGCCACCGTCTATCCCTTTACCACCTTTCTGCGTGTGATGGCAGGACAACTTGTTGTGCTAATCTTCTGTAGTTGAATATGAAAAAAATTGCTCTTATAACCGGGCTTCTCGTGTCGCTGACGACCCTGGCGCAAGAACGAATTATGGTCATTGCTGACCCGCATGTACTGCCGCAATCCATCATCGACGCGACACCGGATTTCGATAACTACATGCAGCATCAACGTAAGATGCTGGACCTCAGTGAACCGATCTGGTATGCGCTCATGGATACGGCACTCAAGTACCGCCCGGACCTGCTGCTTATTCCCGGAGACCTCACCCGAGACGGTGAACCTGAGGCGCATGCGCTCGTCAATGCCTCGCTCAAGCAACTCAACGAGGCGGGTATCCAGACGCTGACTATCCCCGGCAATCATGACTCGCAGCGCGACTATAGGACCGATGGACTGTTCATTGCCGAGCCGCTTAAGGGCGTGACGGTCATCGGTATGGATGCCGGCAAGAACGGTGTCCTCTCGCAGCAGACACTCGAGTGGGTGATTTCGCAGGCAGATAGTGCCGTAGCCAAGGGCAATATGATCATTGCCATGTGCCACTACCAGATCCTCGAGCATTTTGACAAACAAGGGACTATGGAAAGTTCCTGCCGCGTGCAGGATGCCGATAGGATACGCGATCTCTTCATGCATCATGGCATACACCTTGTCCTCACCGGCCATTTCCACGTCAACGGCATCACTACCTACCGCGATACCCTTAGCGCTAACCTCGACAGCATCGTTGAGATAACGACCGGTTCGTCCATCACCTATCCCTGCCCGTATCGCTGGCTCACGATCTCCAAAGATCGCCAACATGTCTCCGTCGAAACACAAAATCTCAAAGCGATTGAGGGTATTGACGACCTGGAAACCTACAGCCGTGAGTGGATGCGCGTCCATGCAGCCAATATGTTACCGCAGTTGGCGCTCAGAGCTTGGAACAAAGCCGATCAGGCCTTCGATATCTTAGCTGCTTATTTAGGCTCTAACATAGCCGAACTGCTCAAGTCCTGTATGCCGACCGATGACTCTACCAAAATTGCCCTGACGGAGAAATACTTCGGCTCTACCGTCGTCGAACTGTACCTGCTGCATTCCGATGCCAACGAGCCTGAATACCCCGAAGCGGACTCCCTCGCACAGGAAATCTACAAGGCAATGGAAGCGATGATGCACGAACTGACTGACGAAAAATTGGGTACCCCGTCGGCTATCCAGACCATCCTGATCGAGACCGCCAAAGACTTCGCTCGCGAACCGCTGCAGTCGCTCGTCGAAGACCGTACGCAGTGGAAATCAGCCCGTTATAGCGACCACACCGATGACCTGCATCCTACTTTACGTATCAACCTCCATCGAACAGATGGGGTAGAGACCACTCCTGCCCAACCCGCCGATGGCGCTTTCTACGATCTCCTCGGCCGTCCTGTCTCTAAACCCGCCTCCAATGGCGTCTATATCCATAACGGTCAAAAAATAGTGTTCGTAAACACCACCATCGGCGTTAAGAAATAAGAAATTTTTCAAAAAGTGGCATAAACATTTGTTTATGTCATTTTTTTTTCGTACCTTCGGCACGCCCCTGTAATTCTATGTGTTGTACTAATACTCCGAGTGGGAACTCGTCGTGTACAACACTCGGAGTGCTATCCGAAGCACTCCTTCACCTCCGAGGTTACACTAAAAAAATCCTGCAAATGACAAAATAAAATAGATTTTATTTGCACATTCGGATTTTTTTTTGTAACTTTGCGCCCGATTTTGTGAATAATTAAAATCTATATATACAATGAACTTATCAGAGATTACTGAAAAAATCTACGCCGAAGGTGTAGAAAAAGGAAATGCCGAGGCACAACAGATCGTGGCTCAGGCGAACGAGAAAGCCGCTGCGATCGTAGCAGAGGCTGAGAAGAAAGCGGCTGCATTGGTGGCAGAGGCAGAGTCGAAAGCGGCTGACCTGGACAAGAAGACACGTGCGGAATTGAAGTTGTACGCGGAGCAGAGCGTGAATGCGGTGAAGACCGAGATTGTGAACCTGCTCTCGGACAAGATCGCTGCAGACAGCGTGAAGGCGGCTACAGCGGATGCGAAGTTCATGCAGGGACTCATCGCGAAGTTGGCAGAGCAGATGGCGAAGAACGGCGAGGTGCTGATCGAGACCAAAGATGCCGAGGCGCTGAAGAAATATTTCGCCGCTAACGCCAAGGGCTTGCTTGAGAAAGGCGTGAAGATCACAGAGGTGAAGGGTATCAAGACCGATTTCACGATTCAGCCGGCAAAAGGTGGGTACAAACTTGCCTTTGGTGATGCTGAGTTTATCGCATATTTCAAGGAAATGCTTCGTCCCCAGTTGGTTGAGGAACTGTTCTAAATGACCAAATGGTAAATGACAAAATAGTAAATGTCATGACTTACGAATATTTATTGGCGGGATTGCCGGAACTGAAGGCAGGAAGTGACAGTCCGATCTCAATGGAGAAACTGGACGAACTGCTGGATGAACAGCTGTCTGCGTCGGATAAGAAATACCTGGAGCTGCTACGTGCACCGATGGACGAGGCGACTTTGGCTGAGGGCTTGAAGGCACGCAACTGTTTCGTGCGGGAGTGGTTTGCGTTCAATCAGGACATGAATAATGTGCTGGTGGCGCAGATTTGCCGTAAGCACGGGTTCGATGTCAAGACCCAGATCGTCGGAGAAGGGGAGGTGGCAGAGCAGTTGCGTGGCCACGTGAACCAGAAAGACTTCGGTCTGAACGAGGTAGCCGGTGACTGGACGGAGATCCTTGCATTGGCGGGGATTGAGGACCTGATGCAACGCGAGAAAGCGCAGGATGCGATACGGTTTGAGTGGTTGCAAGGCCGCACGGAGTTCGATTTCTTCTCGCCGGAGATGGTGTTTGCGTACTACCTCGAAGCAGTAATGCTGCATCGCTGGTCAATACTCACTATTGAGGAAGGAGAGAAAGTTTTCCGCCAGCTTGTTTCCGAAATGAAACAGGGCGTAAAACTTGATTGAAGATTTAAGATTGAAGATTTAAGATTTTAAGATATGACACAAGGTAAAGTAAAAGGAATTATTGCCAACCTGGTGACTGTCGCAGTAGACGGGCCGGTTGCGCAAAACGAAATCTGTTACATTTACGTCGGCGCGGTCAGTGACCGAGACGAACAAACTAGACTGATGGCGGAGGTCATCAAGGTCATCGGCGCAAATGTGTACGCGCAGGTGTTCGAGTCCACCCGTGGCCTGAAAGTGGGCAACAAAGTGGAGTTCA
>Ga0247611_10008086_pt1 | contig 13042 bp, 13 predicted proteins | sample 177DNAGHGhighgp2_FD_192422 | JGI IMG/M metagenome (GOLD analysis project Ga0247611, IMG submission 192422) | Sheep rumen microbial communities from Palmerston North, Manawatu-Wanganui, New Zealand - 1770 DNA GHGhigh gp2 | ecosystem: Host-associated > Mammals > Digestive system > Stomach > Rumen... | reverse complement strand
TTTCCCTTAGCAGTCCAGGTAGAGGAGTGCTAGCAATCCCATTGAGCAAGCGCTTATTTTATAAAGCAAACTAACAATTAACTTAAAAAACAAAATAATAATTTATATTGAATTAAGATAAGATAAGCTAAGCATGGCGCGGGGTGAGAGTTTGAGAGCACCGGTGCGGGGTGCTCTCATGAGAATGAGCAGCGGGTGCAAGTGTTGGAAAATCTTTGATTTTTCAATGCTTGCTTTAGCTGCTTATTCTCCTTTATTCCAGGGCTTTCCAGATTGAGCAGGAATAAGCTTGTAGTTTGTTCCTGGTATAATTTATACCAAAAAAAGCAAGCCCCGATAATGGGGCTTGTCGGGGCTTATAGATATATGCCGGATAGTAACAATCCGCGAAGTTTGCTTATCTCATATGATGTAGCCGAAATACCGGATAAATCAACATTGCTGCATTGTGTATAGCCTGCAAAATCTTTTATTTTGCCTTGCCGCAAACAAGCATTTCCGATAGTATGTGAATACTGCTGCGCATTATATCCTGGTAGCATCTTAGCACGTTTGATAAATACAAATGCGTGATTATCCATATTAAGTGCGTTAAGTGGATCTGATGTTCCTGTAACGCTCTGATGTGGTTGAGTGTGTTTTAAATCATAATTGATATTATACGCATCTAATGCTGTATCCATTGTAATTTTAAAAGGATCCGGAATCGCTGCCAGAACTCCGGCTTGATTACCACTTGCAGCTGCTGATTTAATACCGCTCGAAGGTGATAACGTCTGTATTGTGCCAAAAACAGTTTGCAATATTCTGGATTTGATTTGATGAATTGCAGCCTGATAGCTGCCCATATCAGAAGATACAACCGGAATTTGCACACAAACTGATCCTTCAACTACTTTATCGATCATATCATCTCGGCATACTTTCGCCATAAGATTACCCGTGGCCGGATCAAAATCATACTCGATATATAATGTATGCCCAATATATAGCGCAGGATCAAGGCGCACTGTACCGCATAAAGGTAAGTATAGATCGATTGTAGTGTACGGCTCGTAATCTCTAAAATCATAATAGTATGGATCAATGGAGACAGATCCAAATGATAGAGCGCCCCATGATTGCGCTTCAACGCGATTCGCTGCTACTCCGGTATCTACTGGGCCGATTTTAATTGTTGTAGGTGTGCCGACATAAGGAATATCAAAAGGATATCCATATAATGCGGTGATGTACTCCATAGGGTTGCTTCCTTTGAAATCGAGCTGCATTTGTTGCGTATCAGTATCATTTATATACATCGCATTTACTGTAGTAAGGAATTGTAAAAGCTCACTTTCTGAGAGCGCATACATACTCATATTATGAAAAACTAAGCCCCGATAATCTTTATTATCTAAGTCTCCGAAGTCTTTTTCATCTCCAGACGGCGGGGTAACATGTTCAGGGTTATAATCATTATCCTTGAAAGGATCTTGCCATTTTGCGTTATCTTCTAATGCTGCATCAGTTCCGCTCTTATACTCTCCTGTAGTCAATCCGTCTTCATCAAAAATAGGAATATGCATTTTACTTGAATTGCAATCTTCTCCTGTAAAGCCCATTGATGCAGTGTCATTGTCATCTGCGAACCAGAAGCCAAGATAAGCAACGTCTCTCATAACCCCTTCCTTAGTTGGATTTTTCCAGAGAGCGCAAATACCCATAGTGTTTTGTGGTGTAGTACCTCCATTTGAATGTCTTTGAACACAATGGATTTCGTATTCACCATTCTGATGTAATAAAGGTAAGCTTGAACTAGTTGATTGTGTTTCATTAATATAAGATTTACGAAGGTCTGTAAGATTTGTATTTACGGTTATAGAGAAAATTTTAAGACTATTATAGAACTGACCCATACCACTTATTATACCGCTGTCAATAACGTAGCCAGTAGCAGGATGCCAGTTATCTGCGTTGTCATCAGCACCCCACTTTGAAGAATAGACGCTATAAGTTCCATTCTTTAAAATGCGAGCTGAAGGAGGGCCGCCCAAAGTAAGCGTATCAGGTAAAAAGGCACCAAAGTTTGAACCAGAAAGATAAGTTCTTCTGTTTTGTGACGTTCCATCAGTTGTTCCAAAATAAACAGTATCAATACGAACAGAAGTAATCATTGGATATGTGTCTTTCTTAGGAGCTGTTCCTGTTTGTGTATCAGGGTCCCAGTTTTCGCCGTCAAAATACTCAGCAAGAGTAAAAGGGCCTGAAAATTCAAGTCCATAGTCTCTTGTATCATCATATTTTGCACAATAAATTTTTGGTAAAACAACTATTTTTTGATAGTTGAAAGAAAGTGGAACATAGTTTGGATAAGTTGTAAAAACAGAAGAGGGTGAAGATGTTCCTTTAAAGTCTTTTCTTGAATATTGAATTGCGTCTGTTGGGCTAACAGAACTCGCAAAGAGTGGGACGAAAGGCATTGGTCTTCCAGTCTTAGATGTATCAACTTCCATTCCCCAATCATCACTTGCTGGGAAACTATATAAATTCTTACCAAACTTATTTGCGAAGTTAGTATAGAAGTAATAAGTATCAACCTCTGGGAAAACATTTCCTGGGGCATAACCAGAAGCACTATAACCTGGAAGCACAGTGTAAATATTGCTCATAGGAGAATCAATACCAAAGCCCCAAGGTGTAGGCCACTGTTTTGTTTCAATAGCTTTGTCAGCCTTAATTGGAAGGTCTGCGACTGAATTAGGTGGTGGAGAACCAAAGTAATAGTCTTTGGCGAATAAACCTCTCCACTGAACTCTGTAAAGTTCATTTGTCTGGTCAGTATTAAAACCTGATTTGTAGTAATAAGGTGATTTGAATTCTGCCGCTTTGAAAGCTGCGGAATAAGAACTTGAATATTGTGATGCGGCATAAGGATATGTCCAAGGCTCCTGGTTCCAATCAAACCAATCGTTTTCCGTTCCCCAGGTCTGTGGATCAATATTGTAAGACTCTGGCATAATATCTCCCCTTTTAGTTATTGATTATAAGCAAGTATTTTTTTGGATCTTGTGCTGTATAGCCTATGGGCGTTTGTGCGAACTTTATTCCCTGAATAAAAAAACGGCTTTGATCTATCGGGAGTTGCTCGTCTACAAGAAAGTTGATTCCTGTTTGCTCTGATCTAATGACAGTAGCGTCACACTCTCCGATATCGTAGGACATAAGCACATCAACATCACATTGCAGCTGTATTTCCGCGCCAGTTAATACCGTCGGAACCGCGAAATAGTAACGGTTCCAGTCGGGGATATAGATATAATTAGTGCTAATGTAGGTGTTTACGTTATTAAGTATTAATGTAGGCTGTAAGACGCTGCAAGGCTGCGTCGGCTTCGCGTTAATATTCTCGGCGATTAGTGTAAGCTCTTTTCGGTATTTGCGCACATCATCTGCGCAGCTGTAAAGATTTACAAGCATTATTAGTCCCCCTTTCAAAAATAGCAGCCGGAAGGCTGCTATTTTTGCATTGGTTTGAATATGTTATGATTTGCTCTTAGATGCTGCTGCAACTGTTACATCACAGTAAGCGTTATATGTCACTCCGTCAACTGTTATTGACGCTACAATCTGACAAGATCCTGCTTTTACTGCGGTTACTGTACCGCTGCTAACAGTTGCTATAGTTGTATCTGTAGACGTCCAAGTAACGGCTGATCCTACGGGCGATACTGTAGCGGACAGACTGCCGGTTGCTCCGCCCACGGTCAGACTAAGAGTTGACTTATCAAGCGTGATCGTCGGGATTGTACCCTCTCCAAGTACAAATACAAGACCATTTTCCGCGAGGTCATTTAAAAATGACGTGTCGATTTTGTAAAAATTATTAAAATATTCGCCATTAGCATTATAGCTGTTAGTAGTTCTGCGGTTTTCATTGCATACTGCGATTGCGTCACGATCGAAGAGGACGCCAACAACATAATTACGGTTAACTGTATGTGTGTTATCTGATGCAAGTTTAACATCAATTCGGGACGTGTTAGCGAGCTGGTATTTATCGCCCTGAATCTGCCAGTATGGGATAGTCTCATATTCGCCGATTCTTACAAGCTCGTCGTGATATGTGTCTGACTGTAAGTATACTTCCATTGCTTTAGCTAGATCCGTGTGTAATACCAGGTGTGCAAACTCACGGGGGGTAAATGTTATGTTGGTGTCGTCGTCTCCAACATAATTGAAGTTAGCAGACGGAGCGCGGAAGCGGTCAACGCAAAGCGAGATAGTGAGAGCTGCAAAACGTAAGAATTCTTTGCTTCGCATTGCTGCTGCTGCTGTGATCGGCTCCGCAAGTCCCGCGTTATACTCTGCGAGTAGGTCAATAACGCCGTTTGATAGATAAAGCTTTTCGGCTATAAAATTATTGATTGTTCGCATTACTAAGCTATCAATATAGATTGTCATTGATGTATTGATGCGATTTTCTATCATTGACATAAAGCGATTCATATCAGCTGCGGAATTAAAGCTTTCTTTGAGCTGTACTTCTGTAAAGCTGCAATCAATCTGCCATGCTGTTTTACTGTTATAAAATTTCTGGGTGACGTCTGGCGGGTTGAATTCAAATTGATTCACGGTCTGACCTTTGCTTAAGCTCCAAGAAGGATTAGCTTTTGCGTCAAAGACCTTGCACCTGGTCTTTGACATGATGCTTCCATACTCCCAGGAGTCGCGCAGGACGGACGGCGCGTAGCCCTCATATGTACGATCAACAAAGACCTCGCGTCCGATACGGTTAATCATTGCTTTAACGTAGTTATCACGCCAGTTGTTATCGAAGATTGTTTTACCGATATCAACAATATTGGATAAGTCCTCTTGTATAATCGGTACGGGGTTGATTGGATCGCCCTGGTCGTCGTACTGAGGGACAAGTTGTCCTGTTACTTCACACATGATATCATTAAGAATATCGTAAATCTGTTGTACTGTCATGGTTTTATCCTCCTTTTATATCCATACTTGTAAAAATAGTTGGTCTGCAATGTCTTGCAGAATAATATCCATAAAGTTCAGTTTAGCTGCCGATAGTTCGGCGTCGTCAATAATTTCCGATATTTTAAATTTTCCGTCACGACCTGATCGCCTTAGTGTATGTTCATATGTTTCATAGCCTGTTGTAGTGACGGTACTACTTGCACTTGTACTTGTATTGGTAGTATCAGCGTTACCGGTGTAACTCTCTTCGGTGATACTGCTTCCGCCGTCTGTTGTAACGTCTCTTGATTCCTCGCGGGATCCAGTGCCGTCGTAAGGGCTTACACTATGTACACTTGTACGGGTCGTTAATGGCAGATTTTCGATAGATCGTGTTTGGTTGTTTTTGGTACTAGACGATCCTTGACCGCTGCTTGTACTGCTGCTTGATAGGTTCGGGCGTCTGGTATCGGTGTATGTCTCCGAAAGGTCAACGGGGCTGAAAATATCAATGTCAGAGGAGAAAAGGGACGCAAATTCTTGATATTTTTTTTCATTGGCTTTGAGATTGTTATACATAACTGTGCGTATATATACATCTGTATAGTTAGTAACAGCATTTTCAAAGAGCTGCACACTCCGCGCCCGCATTTCTAGTGGTCGCAGATCAAACAGATCAAGAAGTTCGGCATACTCTTCAAAATAATAGGTTCGTGCATAGTCAGTCTTCATTATCTCAATCCACCGGCGCGGCGTCGTCCTCTCCGGTATGTAGTCCGTTATGTCCCGCAACATCAAGATCACCCCCTATTACGATAGTATTATTATCTCCGCTGACCTCAATATTAAGATCTTCGGTTGTGACCTCTTCCGTCTCTGGCTCCGGTTCCGGCTCTGGCTCTGGTTCCGCTTCCGGCTCTGGCTCCGGTTCTGGTTCTGGCTCCGGCTCTGGCTCCGGCTCTGGTTCTGGCTCCGGTTCTGGCTCTGGCTCCGGCTCTGGTTCTGGCTCCGGCTCTGGCTCCGGTTCTGGTTCTGGCTCCGGCTCTGGTTCTGGCTCCGGCTCTGGCTCCGGTTCTGGCTTCTGCTGCTCTTCTGCTTTTTTGCGCTGCTCTTCTATTATTGGATTGATCTTGCAAGTTATTTCAGTTCCAAACATCGCGTTGACGCGCTTTAAACCTTCTGTGATTGTCGCTACTATATCGTCTATGTTAAACTGCGCAAGATCAAAGTTATCATTAATTTCGGCTGTAATCAGCCTTTCACGCTTCATCTGGTCATGAGTACATAAGCCCAGAAGCTCATAAAAATGTGCAAGTATATACTGCTGCAACTCGATAAGCTCTACAAGATATCTGTTGCTCTGATTCTGTATGATCGGGACGCCTTGCAACTTATCAATGAGAGAGCTTTTAACGACTATGTCCGGATCTCCGGCATACATCTTTACCAAAACTGCTTTTATGCTGTCATAGGTGTTTTGCGTATCGGCAGCCAGTAAGTTTACAAGCCTTGTATTTTTTTGTGCTACGTTTATAGATAAATCGTTATCTGCAAGCATTGTAGCTGTACGCTCTATAAGGAGAAACAACCCGCCGTTAATGCCGTTGATGTTGTAAAGATCCGTTTCTGCACAATACACAACTTCACACTCTTTCCCGGGAGTCAGATTGTAAGAGCGGGTCAAGCGCGGGTTAGTTATCAGTACCTTAGACGGTATGTAATAAATATCCGGCGTATCGGATCGAGCGCAGTTCAGCGCCCGCAGCGCTCCGGAATCATCTTTAAAAAATGCAACCTTGCCTTGCGTGTAAAGTATCAGTTTAAAAAAAGTTTCATTGATGCTGTCCGGGATTCCGTCAAAAATCAAGATACGATACATCAAGCGCAAAATCAGATCAAAATAAAACCGGTAAAGCCTGGAAAATTGCAGCTTTTTAGGCGTTTTAAATATAAGTCCTAGAAAATCATTGTTCACACCGTCAACCCCCCTTTTGATGCGTATTTAAGCCAGTTTACAAAGGTTTCGCCGTCCTCGTTTGTAGCAAAGTATGTCTTTTTCTGGCGGATAAGTGAAATTATTATTTCCTCGGCGGTCGTAGTCGGGTAGCCTATCTCTGCTTTATGCAGCGGGTTTGGATCCGGTGGGTCGTCCAGGTCATCGGAAAAAATCAAAGTATTTTCCGGATCCGATATATCCTTATACCGGCGCGAGAACGTAAGCAGCGGATAGTCATTGTAGATATAGATAGCTCCGCGCAGCGTCTGACCGTCAAAGACGATATAAAATTCAAACTCCGGGAAAATGTTTCCTATACCGGACGGGATATGTCGATATAAAGAGATTTCCCAAACGCCTGAAGTTATCATATTAAGCTCTGGGTTATCAAAACAGTAATATTCCGATACTTTCGCGGTTGCCGCTGCTACGCCACAATATTCAACCGCTATTTTGGTATTTGACTTTCCCATTGTGTATAGGTCGATTGTGCCTTGCTTCTGGTCTTTTATCCGGTTCAGTCCCATTTCCGAGAAATACGGGCAAAATTTTGAAACTGTATTTGCAAGCATATAAATTTTAACGCCCGTGCGATTACGGATAATACTTGATAAAAGATTTTGAAATAGCACAAACTCATTTTGCAAGTAAAAAGAGCGGGTCAAAAACTCGTCATATACTATATATGCAACAGCTCCGGCGTCCTGTCCTTTGGTTGTCTCGGCTGTGTTTACTGCATAGGTTCTGCAAAATGGTTCATGATCCTGTAAGATCTTCTGCCCGTCTTCGTTATATGTGCAAAGGTAAAAAGCATGAGATCTATAAAAAACGGCGTTATACTTACCGTTAGAAGCTTCCTTGATATACTCTATATGCGGGTTAAAAAGTGTCTGCATATTAGAAGGTTTAATCATTTCATCAAGACGCCTTATATATGCAGACGGTAATTTTTTATCCGGATCCAGATAAGCGTCAAGGATCTTTCGGCAGATCCGGAAGGTTTTTCCGTTTGACCTTTGTCCATAGATCAAGTTATAAGTCGCGTCCAATGCGTCAATAGAGCTGCTATCATAGTATTCTGTAGGCGTTTTTGTTGCCAAATATAACACCCCTTTTTATCATAGCAAAAAATATGCATAATGTCAAGACATTATGCATATTTTTATGAATATTATTCAATATTGATTGTAATTTTATGAGTAAAATAGCAAGGGTCATATACATCATTAAAAAATGCCCTTTTAATTTTAATTTTTTCATGTTCCTGCGTGTATATGTTGTCTATGATAAGCGTATTATATATTCTGCTCCAATTTCCATTAATATCAAATAGCCTTATGAATTCGGCTTTTTCTGATGTTCGACTAGTACATACTATAAGCGCTTCACGCTCTTCATTATCTTTGATATAGTAAGTCGATCCGACTTCAAACATCATTGTATCAATGTATTTGTGTTCTTTTATTATATTCATTTTCTACCTCTTTCCGCAGTACGGGCAGCGCGGGAAGCTCGGCGCCCGTTTACTGCCTATTAATTTTTTTCCGTGCCAGCTCTCGCGGGCGATCCTCTCCCCGCAGCTGCTACACAGATATATGATCCTCTTGTAACCGTTCCGGAGCTGCTGCACTTCGATATTAATTTTCTGGGTCATTGCATAAAGCTTTTGCGATGCTTTTAGCAACAGCTCTAGCACACGTTTGACAAAAATATTGTTTATTTTCGTCTCTTATATTGTCCCCGTCATCAAGTAATTGTACAGCAAATTCACACCAATTTTCTTCCGCTATTTCTTGTCCGCATATTTCGCAAGTCATATATACACCCCCTTAAAACCATTCTACAAATACATGGCTGCAACCATTAAGATGATAAACTATTTTCGCTATTTCTTCCGGATCCAACTCATATCCCATAACATTTTTTCTATCATTTAGGTACACCGACAAGAAATTATAAAAGGTTTTAAGATCAAAAGTAACGTCCCAGGATCCGCGCGCGATAAAGCATAAATCTACAATGTCATAGTCGGTATATCCTTTTTGCTCTTCGCGCTCTTCCTGCATAGATTCACGGAAGCTTTCCGACTGTATGATATATACATATCCAAGCATTAACCCGTCTTTCGGTTCGTTGTAGCCGTAGCACTTACCGACTATAAAGGAATCCGTTTTTGTACCGTCCGGCTTTATGCCGGTTATAGCCATATAGTACCCCATTATTACACCCCCTTTTTAAGAAAATCAGAAAAGCTTATAGGCATAAGCGAATCAGCTAATAGAGAAACATCTTCCCGCGTCATCTGCGAATTTTTCGGGCGAGGAGAATTTGAAAGGCGGTCGGTACTCATAATATTGTGAATGACAAATCGCGTGTACTCCCATTGACGATATGATTTTATCGTCTTCTGGATCTCATTACCGTCTCGATCAGTCCATTTCTGCATGATCTCGTCATCATAACACATAAGATATCTTCGAGGCTTATATGATGCCGGTATGATAAGATTTACCCCGAAATGGTCGAATTTTTGCTCTGGCGTTTTAAAGTTATCATTAAAGTAAGTACATTCTGGATTCATTCCGCCTACTTTATAGCCGAAGACGTCCCCGCTTTCGGTCGCTCTGATATAGCAATACTGTTTCAAGCCCGTGATCTTATATTTCTTGTATTCTGTGATTGTGATACAACCGAGATCTTGCAGCGCTTCGGAAGGTATACCCATTGCTTGCGCCATTTCTTCGAGTTCTGCGTTGACATTTGCGTTATACTGTGCTATAATATCTGTAGCTTCACCGACGAAGTTAACACAATCCGTGTCTCCCGAAATTACTTCTATCTGCCGATCTTCTGGCGCGTCCTTCAAAGCTCGCCTAAGGTCGGCTATTTCTTTTCTAACTAAGGCAGTAGTCCATACCCCCCACTGATAAACGACCGGTTTAAATTTCTGACGCTTAGAAATATAAGTATCATTGATAATATCAGCAACGTGTTTTTCTGGCTTGTATGCATATCGTCTTACTATTGGAGATTGAGTGAAGATGCCATAAAGACGCGCAAGCTCCGATTTTATAAGATCGTATTGATATTGTGCTTGATACGGTACAAAGCCCTGTTTTTTAAGCTCTAAAAGTTCTTGCTTTGCTTTTGCCTTTGCTGCATAAAGTTTTACTATAACATTTTTGATATAGTCCGGTAAATATCCATATTTTGCTTTTAAAACGCCTACTATTTTTATCTCATTAAAAAAGTAGTTATCGCACATTAACTTAAAATCAACGTCTGTAAACGTCGATTTATAGTGTTTAGCGTATTTTATTCTTGTAGAGCTTGTCAAAGTTTCTTCCTGGAGTTCTGCCGATACTTCTTCCTTGCTTTCAAGATTTCTGTAACGATTTTTACCGGTAGCCGGGATAAACGGAAAGCCCCCCGGCTTGAGTTCCAGTCCGTTTACTTCAAATGTAATCAGCATTGCATAATTGCTGAATTTGGGCGATATAAGATCAAGCCATAGATCCGGATTGTCCTTTACATACTCCGGTTCAAGTTCTTTAAACGCTGATACAGGATAGCGAGATAGTACCATACGCGCCACATATGCGCTAGTGAAGTCGGCACAGAAAGCATTATAAAACGGCTTGTTAATGGTTTCTTCTTCAAAAAATGCGACTCCACCATAAAAAGCAGTATGCAGCAGCGGAAGCAATGCCGATCGCCCCCATTCGGACGTTATCGGATTCATTTTTGTGATCTGTGCAGAGAGATTGCACGCGCATTGATTTGTCATGCTTCGCAGCTCCGCAGCGAACATATGTGATATTTTTGCTGTCTTAGTAAGCGGAAAGTTTCCAGGAGCACCGGAAAAACTGTCCTTGATTTCTCCGGCGATTCGAGAGCATATAAACTGCGAGCGCGTCGAAGAATATTCAAGATCAATCTTGTTAAGCTTACATAAATCTGAAAGCCCGTTTTTATCATAGTTTTCAAGTACAATACCGTATGTTTTGATATCTTCGTTTACGTCCGTTTCATAGTAGCTTGTATAACTCTGGAATTGGATCCCGTATACCGTCGAGCATAAGAGAACATCAGATCCAGACTTTGCGATAAAAGGCAGCGGAAGATAGTCAAGCTCTGTTTTACTCATCTGGAAAAAGGTCGCGAGATCTTCTATAAATATTTTAAGCATATGTCCCTCTACCTTTTCCGGTTCGTCTGGATTTTCGCAAGTACACTTGATATTAAGGCTGAAGTGATCCGCCAGGCGTCTGAACCAGGCGCGGAGATCCTCCCAGGTTCTGCCGTATACAGTTTCTACGCTGCTCGAAAAATTAAAAGTCCATAAGCATGGCGTAAAATGCGAAAATTGTATATCTAAAGCGCCGATAAACTTACAGTATTGCAGCTTCTGATTGTCTGCTATATCGGTCAATTTAAAGCTTTTAAAAGAGATCATGTGCGGTTCCCCTTTACAAATTTTTGCGTTTTATATGCTTCTTTCTGCTCTTTTGTCCGGTATTTTTCCATTATTTCCTCGACGGTCTGTATTGATTTGCCTTTAGCACGCTGCAATAGCTCCGACATAAGCAAAGATAATTCGTTTTCGTCAACTCCCTTTTGCATATATGAGTATATCGTTGTTTCAAGGTTTTCGTACTTAAATTCAGTGTTTAGCTTTGCAGCTTCAAAAAGATCAAACATCAGCGGGAGCAGATGCCAGTATCGTGTTAGCTGCTTCGCGGACTTCAAGCCAAACTGCGCAGCATAAGAATATATATTTCTTCCTTTTGTCTTGTTATTGTAATACTCGTCGCTGATATAGTCGTCTTGATCTGCTTGCAGCATATCAAGCAAGTTTTGCAGCTCGTCGGCGGAGTATTGGCGCAAGTGTGTTTTACTAGTTATATAACCGCCAGTTCTGCTTATGCCATAGTAGTCTGTATGACTAAACATTTTTTGCAGCACCGGATCCTCGCCCCAAAGATCTTCTTTTATAGCGTTCCGGCGCATAAGATTTACTGACACTAAGCGATCGTGCAGCACATTTACAAGCTGTTGCTTGCGCTTTGTCTCAATTTTCGCGCTGCTCTTCTGCGCTTCCAGTTCTTCAAGCTCTACGGCATGGGAGCGCATTGCCTTGCGCGTTATGTCCTTCTTTTTTTCAAAGGTAACAAAGTGATATCCGCCCGCGCTCTGGCGCTTGCCTTGCAGCACCTTGCGCAAGTTCGACGGATCCACGCCCAGGGCGCGGGCAGCTTCCGCTACTGTTTCAAAGACCTGGTTAGTTTCTATTGATACGATATAAGCCATTATAGCGCCCCCTTATGCTAAGATATAGTCATTTATACCCGGCATTTCAAGCGGGTATATCAAGCTGCCGTCCTCGTTTTCTGCGAAGTACAAGCTTACACGGATATACTTATTAGGTACAATCACCGGTTTAGTGTGATTGTAGTAAACCTTGATTCCGCTATGCTCGACGAAATACAGCATAGCGCCGTCTAGCTCATACTCACCGACGCAAATTGATGTATCAGGCGTAGCAACTCCGCGCAGCTCCGGAAGATCAGGAGCGCGTCCAAGATATCTTTGTTCATAGTGATACAGCTTAATCATATTACCGTCCTTCCTTCCTATAGATTCTGGCGTCTGGGTTCACGAACTCAACCGGCAGAATTATGTGATAGTGTGCATAAAGTAGTTGTCGGCGCGCAGCGCTCACCTTGTCCGGCGAGACGTCGCACAGCTCGCAAAAACAATAGTCCTTGATTCGGCGGAGCTGTCCAGATAGCACTTTTGATATGTTTCCCTTGTCTACTCCTAGATCTTCGCAGACGTCAGAAGCTCTTTCGTATAGCGTATTATTGTTTGGGCAGTAGATCATAATAGCACCCCCTATCATAGATATTATATCATATTCTTGTATTTTTTACAACCACAATTCAATACAAAGTTGCACAAATTACAACCTACAACTTTGTTAACTCCAACAAAGGAGAATAAGCAGCTAAAGCAAGCATTGAAAAATCAAAGATTTTCCAACACTTGCACCCGCTGCTCATTCTCATGAGAGCACCCCGCACCGGTGCT
>Ga0247611_10008085_pt1 | contig 13043 bp, 12 predicted proteins | sample 177DNAGHGhighgp2_FD_192422 | JGI IMG/M metagenome (GOLD analysis project Ga0247611, IMG submission 192422) | Sheep rumen microbial communities from Palmerston North, Manawatu-Wanganui, New Zealand - 1770 DNA GHGhigh gp2 | ecosystem: Host-associated > Mammals > Digestive system > Stomach > Rumen... | reverse complement strand
GTTCACCTTTATGCGCGTACCATATTTATTATAATCGACGAGCGAGAAGAAAAGATGCCCCACAGTAGCCTCAGCTGTAATCAGTCCATTACCACTCCAGGCAGGAATCAATTCCAGTTCGGCAGCCGTAGTGATATGGGCAATATGCAGTCGGGCTTCGTGCTTCAAAGCAAGTTCGATAGCTTTCTGAGTCGATGCCAAGCAGGCCTCTTCGCTTCTGATGAGCGGATGGAGGCGCACGTCGGGATCGTCGGTATGAAGTTCTTCTTTGAAGTGGCTCATCATCTTGTTGATGATGGCCGTATCCTCGCAATGGGCCATAATAGGCAGTCGGGCAGAGGCGAAGATTCGCTCCAAAGCTTCGTCACGGTCTACGAGCATGTTGCCCGTGCTCGAACCCATGAAGAGCTTGATGCCAGGGATGCGATGGGGATTGAGCTGGGCGAAGAGCTCCGTATTGTCGTTCGTAGCACCTAAGAAGAAGGCATAGTTCACGTGGCTCTTTGCTGCTGCCAGCTTGTATTTCTCTTCCAATGCCTCAAGCGTCACCGTCTGTGGCACTGTGTTTGGCATATCGAAATAGGTGGTCACACCACCTGCTGCTGCTGCACGACTCTCCGACTCGATATCGGCTTTCTCCGTCAGTCCAGGTTCACGGAAATGTACATGGTCGTCTATCACACCTGGCAATATGTAACAGCCTGTGGCATCGATCAAGTCAGCATCGTCAAGCAGCTTGTGGTTGGAATCTTTGCTCAAGCTCTCTCCTGTTGGGACGACCTGAGCAATTCGTTCACCCTCTATAACAATATCGCCAACGAAAGACTTCCCCTCGTTGACGATTGTACCTCCTTTTATTATCGTTCTCATTCTTCTCCGTTTAGAACAAATCTATTCTTCTACGTTAAGAATCAATTTTATTCCTCTCCGTTTAGAATCCGTTGCACCAGCGAGTCAGTCGGTTCGCCATCCAATGGCGCACCTGCTGGTTTGTCGAGTCCCTGCTGCTTCGCAACGATCTCGTTGGCCGTCTTGTAATATTCACGAACGTAGTTATCGTTCTTGAAGGCATCAGATGCTTGCGACAGGATATGCTCAATCTGTGGAGTGAGCACCGGGTATTCGAAGCCAGCGGTAATCATCATGAACACACCAGGACCCAGCACGTTGTCAGAGTTGCGAACGATAAAGTTTGTCACCAATGTGTCTTCTTCCATCGCTATCTGTTCAGCTTCTATGGAGAGTTGCGCGTTAATCTCCTTTTCGTCAACACCGTCGAGCAGCATTTGGCTCTCGCGATGCCCCAGCTCTGCCATGCGATTGCTCAGTTGGTTATGCTTGTCGATGAACTGGTAGAGCACCTCGTTCAAAGGTGTTCCACTCACCTTTCGCGATGTATCGTCGATGCGCACCTCAATGTTTCCTTCTTCGAGCACGAGAGGCATCATCAACGGCTGGTCGTCCATGAAGAGGTTGACCATAATGGTCGAATCCAACCGTCCGCCAAAACGGAACTTGCCGTGTATCACCTCACACGAGTCGATGTTCTGCACAACACCGTCGCGTACGGCTTTCAGATAGAGTTTGCTACCATCGAGCGACGATATCGACGAGGTTCCCTGTATGACGTAGGTATCTTGACAAGACGTTAGTCCAAGCAGGACAGCTATTGCGTATAATAGTTTCTTCATAAGCTATTGTTAGTATTTCTTTTTAGATTTTACTTTCTATATGTAAAAGTTTATCATTGATTTGCTTCTTTGGTCAGTTCGCTGTCTATTCTGTGTACAGCATAGACTTGCAGAATGGCGGCCAGCAGTAGCGTACCTATCCACTTCTTGTATATGTACTGAACGAAGACAATCTGCGAGAGTCCGAAAATGTTTCCCTGAGAGGCGAACATCAGCAATGCCGTTGCCAGCAGGAGGAAGTCGCTCAGCAGAAGTATACGGCGCAGACGACGTATGGTGATGCTTTGACCGTCATAGCTCTGAAGGAACTGCATCGCCGTATAGGCCAGAGCTCCTGCGCCAAACACGTAGGGAGCCACACCATCGAGGAAGATGGTCAGTCCTGCACCAACTACCATCAGCAAGCCACCAAGCATGTAGACCGTCGACTGCAACCTATTCAGCTGCTTCATACTTCACGCCCTCCTTATTAACAGGATCGTCATCGCTCAAGACGAAGATATCCTCTTCGTCAGTCTTCATGAAATATCGTTCGCGCGCTATCTTCTCGATGGCCTTAGGGTTCTCCTGCAACTGGTGTATCTTGTCCTTGTTGCTCTGGTTCACACCCTCGTAATACTCTATCTCCTTCTCCAAATCGGAGATGCGCTTCTTGTTGTTCAGATGGCTCAGCACACTGTTCTCATCGAGAAAACCTACAAACAGTACTCCCACAATGCAGACCACTGCGTACTTCATGTACCACAGTCGCCACACCATCATGACTACCTGTTTCGTCTTTCGCCAGCCTTGTTTCGTCTTTTCTATAATCTTCATCTTTCTCTTTTTCTTTGCCTATTCCAGTAAAAAAATCTCGTTCCTCTCAACTCGACATCAAGCCAGTTCCAAGTCGAACACTTCCTTGAGTTTTGCGATGGCAGGATTCTGCCGCTCCATTTCCTCATACTGCTCACGTCGCGAGAGGATGGGTCTCTGCTCCTGCTGTTCGGCCACACGCAGCGTCAGCGTGATGTCTTTGTTGTGCAGATAGATTTTCAGCGTGCTTAAGATGCTCTTCTTGATGTTCTCCATCTCAGTCTTGATAATCTCGTTAGGCACCAGCACCTCAACCTGCGGCATTTGCATTATCTGCGGATTCATGTTCTTCATTCGTGCCGCTATGCCACTGAGTTTCTGTGGCATTCGGTTGCACATCGCCATCCATTGCAGTTCCAGGTCTTCCTGAGAGAATTCTACGGTCTCAGCATTGTTCTTATCGTCTATAGCCAATGTTCCTGGCAGAGTCTGCATCTTCGACTTCGCCTGATTCTTCAGGTTCTTCCACGACAATCCCAACGAGTTGGCCTTGATATTTGGCCTGTTGGCAGATGGGGTTTGTACAGTAGCGGCAGATGGCGCTTCTACATCAGCAGCAGATGGAGTTTGTACAGCAGCTTTGCCAACAGCCACCTGTTGAGCTGTATTCACGACGGGCTTAGCCTGCTGTATCAGGTTCTTAAACAGGGATTTCAGTCTTCTGGGCCTACGCCCACTCGCACCTCCTTCGTCTGGTTGCGTCAGCTGTGCCACTTCTATTAGCGTCAGTTCTACGAGCAACCGCTTGTTAGACGACTGGCGATAGTTGATGTCGCACTGGTTCATCACCCTCAGCGCGTCGTAGAGGAACCGCTGCGGACACTTCTTTGCCTGTTCCTGGAATCGCCGGCGAGCCTGTTCGCTCACCTCGAGCAACGGTAGCGTCTGTTCGTCCTTAGCCATCATCACGTTGCGCACATGCTTGGCCAGTCCCTGAATCAAGAGTCCACCGTCGAAGCCCTTGTTCACAATGTCGTTGAGCAGCACCATCACCTCACTCACCTTGTTCTCGAGTGCGAGGTCTATCATGCGGAAATAGTTCTCCGAGTCAAGCACGTTCAGGTCTTCTATCACTTTCTGGTATGTGATGTTTCCCTGACAGAACGATGCTGCCTGGTCGAAGATTGAGAGGGCATCGCGCATACCTCCGTCGGCCTTTTCGGCGATTACGGCCAGTGCCTCTTCCTCATAGGCTATCCCTTCCTTCTCTGCCACCGACTTCAGGTGGGCAATTATGTTCTGCACCGTCATGCGCTCGAAATCGTAAATCTGACAGCGGCTCAGGATGGTGGGCAGAATCTTATGCTTCTCTGTTGTGGCAAGGATGAAGATGACGTGTGCAGGCGGCTCTTCGAGCGTCTTCAAAAAGGCATTGAACGCCTGTGTCGAGAGCATGTGAACCTCGTCGATGATGAAGACCTTGTATCTTCCCAACTGCGGTGGAATGCGTGTCTGCTCCATCAGCGTCTTGATGTGTTCCACAGAGTTGTTCGAGGCAGCATCGAGCTCGAAGATGTTCAGCGAGCGCTGTTCGTTGAAGCTCTGACAGCTCTCACATTCGTTGCAGGCCTCGCCATCAGCCGTTGGGTTCTGACAGTTGATGGTCTTGGCGAAGATGCGTGCACAGGTGGTCTTTCCCACACCACGTGGGCCGCAGAAGAGGTAGGCGTGGGCCAGTTTACCTGACTTCACTGCATTCTTAAGCGTCGTAGTGAGTGCCGATTGGCCCACTACGGTGTCGAACGACATCGGCCTGTATTTTCGTGCAGAAACGATATAATCCATTCTATACTAACTTATTTCTGAATCAATTCGGCAAAGGTAAAAAAAAATATTATTACTGCTCCTCAAATTGATTATTTTAAGAGGAATTTAACGAATCATGTGGAGGATAGCCTCCACTTTCTCATCCATCGGCTTCGTAGCATCTATCCAATGAATCTCAAATCCACGTCGCTCCATACCACGGAACCACGTCATCTGGCGCTTGGCAAACTGGTGGATGGCTATCTCGAGCTGGCGATACATCTCGTCGAAAGAGAGTCGGCCGATAACATACTCCGTCAGATAGCGATACTCCAGTCCGTAGTAGATGAGGTCTTCTGCAGGAATGCCGCTGTCGAGCAGGCTACGAATCTCGTCGACCATACCTTCGTCGAGTCGTGTTTTCAGCCGGCAAGAAATCTTTTCACGACGCAGTTCACGATCGATGTTCACGCCAATGATGAGCGAATCGATGGGAGGCAGTTCGCGCAGGGGCATCGGATGCTCGAGGTTGTAGCTTTCAATCTCGATGGCGCGAACAGCTCGTTGACATGAGTCCACATCCGTTTTGTTATGCATCGTCGACCCTGTCTGCTGTTTCAGCTCCTTAAGCATCTGGGTCAATTCCTCAAGCGTTTTGCCTTCCAGTCGCTCGCGGAGCTCAGGGTTTTGTGGCACTGGCGAGAGATGATAGCCCTTCAACACCGCTTCTATATACAGACCTGTGCCTCCACAAAGTATAGGCTGTCGGCCTCGCTGCTGTATGTCCTCATAGGCATCGAAGAAATCCTGCTGATACTGAAACAGATTGTACTTCGTACCAGGTTCGCAGATGTCTATCAGGTGATATGGAACATCGACGACCGTACCATCGACCGACACACGATAGTCTGCCAAGTCTTTTCCCGTTCCCAGGTCCATGCGACGATAAACCTGCCGCGAGTCGGCAGAGAGAATCTCGCCATTTGTCTTTATTGCGAGTGCAGCTGCCAACGGTGTCTTTCCGCTGGCTGTAGGGCCGAGTATGGTGATGAGTTTCTTCATGTTCAAAATGTCTTTTAACGTTCCAAGGGATTACTCTTAGCATTCCAAGGGATTACTCTTAGCATTCCAAGGGATTACTATCAGCGTTTCAATGGAATAGTTTTTCTGGTTTGTGAGTCTTCGACAATTAGTCCTGCAAGCATACAGCCAAAAATGGCAGTAATATGGGCTAGCGAGCCGTTGACCTGTGCCTTCCTGTAGAGTTGTGGTTCATCCGTTTCCGATTCTGTGTCTGCACCAAGATTCTGGAGCAGTTCGTCTGAATAGACGCAGAGAAATCGACGGGAGGGGTATTCGCCTAGAGCCTTGAACTTCTTACGTATGGCACGTGCAAGAGGGTCGCCCTCTATCTTACGGAATTCTGCCACACGGATGCGAGTAGGGTCTATCTTCAATGCGGCTCCCATAGACGAGACGAACAGTGCCTCTGTGCGACAGGCCTCGAGAATAAGCGCAGCCTTGTCCTTGAGCGAATCGATGGCATCGACGATACAATCGAACTCATCGAGGTGGAAGTCGGAAGCCGTCTCCTTCGTAAAGAGTCGCTGCACTGGGATTATCTCTGCCTCAGGATTGATGGTGAGCAGTCGCTGGCGCAGCACCTCGACCTTCGACTGCCCTATGGTCTCAGTGGTGGCCATGAGCTGACGGTTGATGTTTGTAATGCTGACACAATCGGCATCGACGATAGTGAGGTGACAGATGCCTGTACGCACCAGAGCCTCAGCACACCACGAGCCTACACCACCCACGCCGAAGATAATTACGCGAAGGCGACTTAGCGACTTGACCCCCTCATCGCCCAGAAGCCGTTCTACTCTTGAAAAAATTCCTTCAGTCATGATTATTTGAATTAATCATCACATCGTCATTGACCACATACTGGGTCATAGGCAGTCTGTTTCCACAATGACGAGTGTTTGCTGCAAAAGTACAACAAAAAAACCGCCCGACAAAATCGAGCGGCCTTTTTTATAATCTTAAACCTGCGTCTCTGATTATTTGAGCTCAGCGAGGTACTTGATGGTGCGAACCATCTGAGAGGTGTAAGAGTTCTCGTTGTCATACCAAGCAACAACCTGTACGAGCGAGTTGCCGTCGCCAATCTTGCTGACCATAGTCTGGTTAGCATCGAAGAGCGAACCGAACTTCATGCCGATGATGTCGCTAGAAACGAGCTTCTCCTCTGTGTAGCCGAAGCTCTCGTTCTGGGCAGCCTTCATGGCAGCGTTGATGTCCTCGACAGTCACCTCACCCTTAACAACAGCGTGCAGGATGGTGGTAGAACCTGTGGGAGTCGGAACGCGCTGAGCAGCGCCGATGAGCTTACCGTTCAGCTCGGGAATAACGAGACCGATAGCCTTAGCAGCACCAGTTGAGTTAGGAACGATGTTCTGAGCACCTGCGCGAGCACGCTGCAGATCACCCTTGCGCTGAGGACCGTCGAGAATCATCTGGTCACCAGTGTAAGCGTGAACGGTTGTCATGATACCGCTCTGGATTGGAGCGAAATCGTTCAGAGCCTTTGTCATAGGAGCCAGACAGTTGGTGGTGCAGCTAGCAGCGCTTATCACGGTGTCGGCAGGAGTCAGGGTCTTGTGGTTAACGTTGTAAACGATGGTGGGCAGGTCGTTGCCGGCAGGAGCAGAGATAACAACCTTCTTGGCACCAGCGGTCAGGTGTGCAGAAGCCTTCTCCTTAGAGGTGTAGAAACCTGTGCACTCCAGAACAACGTCTACATCCAGCTTGCCCCAGGGCAGCTCAGCAGCGTTAGGAATAGCATAGATGGTGATCTTCTTACCGTCTACAACGATATAGTCCTCACCAGCCTCTACAGTGTGTTTGTTCTCGCCGAACTTGCCGCAGAAACCACCCTGAGCGGTATCATACTTCAGCAGGTGAGCCAGCATTTTGGGGCTGGTCAAGTCGTTGATTGCTACTACTTCATAACCTTCAGCCTCGAACATCTGACGGAATGCGAGGCGACCGATACGGCCAAAGCCGTTGATAGCTACTTTTGTCATTTTTTTTAATGTTATTTAAAATGGGTTATACCTAAAAATCACTTTTTTTGCACTCGAAGAGTACTTTTTTCTTGTTTTCGTGTGCAAAATTATAAATTAATTCCTATATTTGCACTTGAAATCAGTATTAATAAATTTGAAAAAGAATTTGCGTCCGTGAAAAATTGACTTATGTCAGTCTACAAAAACGGAGATTGCAAAATGAAGATAGCAAAAACAATCACCAATTATCATCAACCTAATATTAAATTACAACTATGGGATTTATTCAAGAATTCAAGGAGTTTGCCATGAAGGGCAACGTAATGGACATGGCTGTCGGTGTTATCATCGGTGGTGCGTTTGGTAAAATTGTAAGCTCGTTGGTCAACGATGTGCTGATGCCCCTCATCGGCATCGTTACTGGTGGCATCGACTTCACTGGCCTGAAAGCTACAATCGGCGAGGCTAACATTACCTATGGTCTGTTCATCCAGAACGTCATCGACTTCCTCATCGTTGCCTTCTGTATCTTCCTGATGCTCAAGGCTATCAACAAACTGAACCGTAAGAAGGCAGAACCCGCTCCAGAGCCCGAGGCACCTAAGGGTCCCACTCAGGAAGAGCTGCTGGCCGAAATTCGCGACTTGCTGAAGCAGAAGTAAGACCGGCGTTAAACGGACTGCAAATAGGCGGAAATCCGATATACGTCAAGAAATTACACCTTTTTTATATATAGGGGGTCACAAAACGCGACTCCCTATATATTTTTTCGTACCTTTGCATCCTCTTTTTCAATAGGTAAACAGCAATTCAGCTATGAAAACAATGGATTTCAAGCCGAAAATGGTTTCGGCAATCAAGAATTACAACCGTCAGACCTTTATGGCCGACCTGATGGCAGGCATCATCGTAGGCATCGTGGCCCTGCCTCTTGCCATCGCCTTTGGTATCGCCAGCGGCGTGTCGCCAGAGAAGGGCATCATCACCGCCATCGTTGCTGGACTAGCCATCTCAGCCTTCGGTGGAAGTAAAGTACAGATTGGTGGCCCCACAGGAGCTTTTATCGTCATCGTGGCAGGCATCATCAGTCAGTATGGCATTCAGGGACTGACCATCGCCACACTAATGGCAGGTGTATTCCTTATCGGTTTCGGAATGCTCCAGCTTGGCACCATCATCAAGTATATTCCCTACCCCATCATTGTAGGCTTTACCAGCGGTATCGCAGTGACTATCTTTACAACACAGGTAAAAGACCTGCTTGGCATGCAGATGCATCAAGTGCCGAGCGACTTTATCGAAAAGTGGATAGCCTATTTCCAGAATCTTAACACTATCGATCCATGGAGCGCCCTCGTGGGCATCCTGAGCGTGATACTCATCGGAGCCTGGCCTACGCTCACTAAATCATCAATTATCAATTCTAAATTGCCAATTCTCAAGAAGCTCCCCGGCTCACTCATCGCCATCATTGTGATGACCATTGGTGTTCTACTACTGAAGCAGCATGTCGGCATAACCAGCATTGAGACCATCGGCGACCGCTTCAGCATCAACTCTCAGTTGCCCGATGCTGTGGTACCTGAACTGTCGTGGGAGGTCATCAAGAGTCTGGTTGGTCCGGCTATTACCATAGCTGTGCTGGGGGCTATCGAGTCGCTGCTCTCGGCTACTGTGGCCGATGGTGTCATTGGCGATCACCACAACTCAAACACTGAGCTTATCGGTCAGGGGGTAGCCAATCTGCTGTCACCCATCTTTGGTGGTATTCCCGCTACTGGCGCTATTGCCCGTACGATGACCAATATCAACAACGGTGGGCGCACGCCTATTGCTGGCATCATCCATGCCATCGTACTGCTGCTCATCTTCCTCTTCCTCATGCCCCTGGCCCAGTACATCCCTATGGCTTGTCTGGCTGGCGTACTCGTAGTGGTGAGCTACGGCATGAGCGGCTGGCGATCGTTCCTCGCCCTGACCCGCAATCCCAAAAGCGATGTCACTGTACTGGTGCTTACTTTCCTACTCACAATCATCTTCGACCTCACCGTGGCAATCGAGGTAGGACTTATCTGCGCCTGCCTGCTCTTCATGCGCCGTATGTCTGAAACCACTGATGTGCATGCCGTCTACAATGAGATTGACCTGAACGAGGATGCCGATATGGAGCGTGGCAACTTGGAACACCTCACCATTCCTAAGGATGTGGAGGTCTACGAGATCAATGGACCTTACTTCTTTGGAGCAGGCAACCGTTTCGAGGATATCATGAGCCGATATGGCGGACCCCGTCCTAAGGTGCGCATCATCCGCATGCGTAAAGTACCGTTCATCGACTCTACAGGTATGCACAACCTTGAGAACATGTGCCTGATGTCGCAGAAAGAAGGCATCACCATCGTCCTATCAGGTGTCAACGATAAGGTTGAGGCAGTGCTGAGGCGAAATCACTTCGACCAACTACTGGGCGAAAAGAACATTTGCAATCACATCGACCTCGCACTGGCAAGAGCCAAAGAGATTGTCGAGAATATATAGAAAGGAGAAACGTCGGGCGTTACTGCTCGACGTTTTATTTTTACGCTCGACAAACGAAATGACTTGCATGAGAAAAGACTCATTCAAGAAAAAGAACAAAAAATTATCGAATCATTTGTTTATTGCAAAAATAAAGCGTATTTTTGCACACCGAATTATAGCCTAAACAATAAATATTTTAAAATACAATAAAGAACTATGGCAGAAATTAAAGGAAGTATCAGCCAGATTATCGGCCCCGTCATCGACGTTTATTTCGACACGAAGGGTCTAGACGCTGAGAAAGTGCTGCCGAAGATTCACGAAGCTTTGAAGATTGACCGCGGTCAGGGCAAGGAACTCATCGTCGAGGTGCAGCAACATATCGGCGAGGACACCGTTCGTTGTGTGGCTATGGACAATACTGATGGTCTGCATCGTGGATTGGAGGCTATCCCCATGGGCTCGCCTATCGTGATGCCCGCTGGTAACCAGATTAAGGGCCGCATGCTGAATGTTATCGGACAGCCCATCGACGGAATGAAACAGCTCGATATGAAGGGCGCTAATCCCATACATCGCGAGGCTCCCGTCTTCGAGGAACTATCCACGAAAAAGGAAATTCTCTCTACGGGTATCAAGGTGATTGACCTGCTAGAGCCCTACATGAAGGGTGGTAAGATTGGACTCTTCGGTGGTGCTGGCGTAGGCAAAACGGTGCTCATCATGGAACTCATCAACAATATTGCCAAGGGCCACAACGGTTTCTCCGTATTCGCTGGTGTAGGTGAGCGCACACGTGAGGGTAACGACCTTATTCGCGAGATGATTGAGAGCGGTGTTATACGCTACGGCGAGAAATTCCGCAAGGCTATGGACGAGGGTAAATGGGATCTGAGTCTCGTTGACCCCGTGGAACTGCAGAAGAGCCAGGCCACGTTGGTCTACGGACAGATGAACGAGCCCCCCGGCGCACGTGCTTCGGTGGCTCTCTCGGGTCTGACAGTTGCCGAGAGCTTCCGCGATGGCGGCAGTGAGAATGGTGGTGCATCAGATATTCTGTTCTTCATCGACAACATTTTCCGTTTCACACAGGCTGGTTCAGAGGTTTCAGCTCTGCTGGGACGTATGCCGTCGGCCGTAGGTTATCAGCCCACGCTGGCTTCTGAGATGGGTGCCATGCAGGAAAGAATTACTTCAACAAAGAAGGGTTCAATAACCTCTGTACAAGCCGTTTATGTACCTGCCGATGACCTTACAGACCCAGCCCCTGCCACAACCTTTACCCACCTCGACGCTACGACGGTGCTTGATCGTAAGATTGCCGAGCTCGGTATCTATCCGGCTGTTGACCCGCTGGGCTCCACCTCGCGTATCCTCGACCCGCTGATTGTGGGTAAGGATCACTACGAGTGCGCTCAGCGTGTGAAGGAGATTCTGCAGCGCTACAAGGAGCTTCAGGACATCATTGCCATCCTCGGTATGGACGAGCTCTCTGACGAGGACAAGCTGACGGTAAACCGTGCCCGTCGCGTACAGCGCTTCCTCTCGCAGCCGTTCTCCGTGGCCGAACAGTTCACCGGTCTGCCCGGCGTGATGGTTCCCATAGAAGACACCATCAAGGGCTTCAACGCCATTCTTGACGGCGAGGTTGACGACCTGCCAGAACAGGCATTCCTCAACGTGGGTACAATCGACGACGCAAAGGCCAAGGCAAAGAAACTGCTCGAGGCAGCAAAAGGATAATCGGATATGTTAAAACTGAAGATAGTCTCACCCGAAAAGATCGAGTTCACCGGCGAGGTGAACAGCGTGAAGGTGCCTGGAACGATGGGCAACTTCGAGATATTGCAGAACCACGCACCAATCATTTCAACGTTGCAGAAAGGCATCGTGGAGTATGACGGACAGCATCTGTCGATTCTCGGAGGCTTCGTCGAGGTGCAGAAGAACGAGGTGTCGCTCTGTGTGGAGATAATAGAAGAAGAGGTATAAGCCTCTCTCCTAGAAAGAGAAATTCTTAAAAGCATCAAAAAAGCTTGGAAACAGCATTTCTCGCTCCAGCCATACTGATGACCCTCTTGGGTGCAGCCTACGTGAAAGGCTATAACATGGTGAAAACCACATCACCCGAACATCTGCCCCACTTCTACATCATCATGACGGCAATACGCATACTGGCAGTGCTGACGATGACAGGCATCTACCTGATGCTTTTTGCCGAAAGCCATGAAGACGCGCTTAGGTTTGCGGCCGCAACGATGCTGATGTATGTGGTGATGATGGTAGCAACGCTATCTTTGAAACATTAGGAAAATGGCTTCGAGGCGAAAACCGAAGACCGTGAATATTGAATTCTAAAAATATGAACTATAGTATTGTAAGACAGCTCTTTATGACGTTCTTGTTTCTCCTTGTACCAATGGTTGTGGGAGCACAGGACTTCTCGGCAAAGGAAGTGGTGTTGGAGCATATCAAGGACTCACACGACTGGCACGTCACCGACATCAAGAATGCCGATGGCGAGCTCGAGCCCGTGGCTATTCCGTTGCCAGTCATCGTGAAGAGCTCTACGGGATGGCATATGTTCATGTCGTCGCAGTTTGAGCATCACGCCCACAACGGATTGCGCCAGCTTAAGGCCGACGCTCCCGAGGAGCTGAAAGGTCTGGCCATCGCAGTTGAAGGCGAGAATGACGGTAAGATTGTAGAAAATGGCGAGCCCGTGCTTGACCTCTCGATTACGAAGACCGTAGCCGTGATGTTCATCAACGTGATTCTGTTACTCTGCTGCATTCTGCTGAGCGCCCGCTGGTACAAGAAACGCAAGGCAAGCGATGCTGCCCCAGGCGGCTTCGTAGGCTTCGTGGAGATGCTGGTGATGTATGTTGTCGACGAGATTATCAAGCCAGGCGTTGGCAAGGGCTATGAGAAGTACGTACCCTATCTGCTGACATGCTTCTTCTTCATCTTTACCTGCAACGTGATGGGACTCATTCCGTTCCCTCCGGGTTCGGGCAATGTGACGGGCAACATCGCCGTGACGTTCTTCCTCGCCCTCTGCACCTTTATCGTGGTGCAGTTCTCGGGCAACAAGCACTATTGGAAGGACATCTTTTGGCCCGATGTACCCACCTGGCTGAAGGCACCAATCCCCATAATCCCT
>Ga0247611_10008083_pt1 | contig 13046 bp, 9 predicted proteins | sample 177DNAGHGhighgp2_FD_192422 | JGI IMG/M metagenome (GOLD analysis project Ga0247611, IMG submission 192422) | Sheep rumen microbial communities from Palmerston North, Manawatu-Wanganui, New Zealand - 1770 DNA GHGhigh gp2 | ecosystem: Host-associated > Mammals > Digestive system > Stomach > Rumen ... | reverse complement strand
AAGAAGAAATTAAGCAAAGAGTACAAACTGCTGCTTACATTCTAGAAATTGAAGAATACCTAGATAGAAAACCAAAAGCTCTATCAGGTGGTCAACGTCAAAGAGTTGCTTTAGGACGTGCTATCGTTCGTGAACCAAAAGTATTCTTACTAGACGAACCTCTATCAAACCTAGATGCAAAATTAAGAGCATCCATGCGTACTGAAATTTCAAATCTTCATAAGAAATTACAAACAACATTTATTTACGTAACACATGACCAAATCGAAGCCATGACAATGGGTACTAGAATCGTTGTTATGAGACATGGTTATGTACAACAAATTGATACTCCAAGAAACCTTTTCAACTATCCTGGAAATAAATTCGTTGCTGGATTCATTGGTACTCCACAAATGAACTTCTATGATGGTACTGTATTAAAGACTGGATCATCAGTTACATTCTCATTAGATTGTGGTGTTAAAATCAATATGCCATATTCATTAGCTAATAGAATTCCTATTCGTTATATGAATGGTAATAAGCCAGTTACAGTAGGTATTAGACCTGAAAACTGTACTGTATACAACGAAAAGAAGATGTCTCTAGAAGACTATGAAATCGTTGATGTATATGTAAACTTAGTTGAAACACTAGGTTCTGAAACATTAATCTATGGATATTTTGGTGATGGAACTATCCAAGACAATGAATCAAAAGTTACAGTTAAGACTCTTGATGATGTTGATATTCATTCAGGAGATATTATCAAAGCTGCTATTGAAAAGAAGAAAGTACACGTATTCGATGCAATCACTGAAGAAAGAATCAAAGAAAGAGTACCAAAGAATGTTACATTCCAAGGAACTGTTGCTGGAAGCCAATTAACTGTTGTTGGTAATGCTATTGATCTTCCGAGTGCAATTAGTGAATATGTAGAAGATGGTAAAGTTGATGTTATCATCCCAACTAAGGCAGTTACACTAGGAAAAGGAAACATTAAAGCTAAAGTCGTTTTAAGAGAAGACGTAGATGATTGTATTCTTTATGAATTAAATGTTAATGGTAACGTTATGTTCGCTACTACTGAACATGGTGTAGATGTAGATGATGATACTACTATCGATATCGATTTAAAGCAAATTATGCTAGATGCTGAAGCTTATGAAATTGCTCCACTAGATATGTCTGTTACATTCAGTGGTTCAATCATGAGAGATAAGCAACCTGGTAACCCTAACCAATGTAGATTCTTCATTGAAGGATATAGCTGCATTGCTCCAGATGCAATGGTTAGAAAGATTTATAAATCTAAAGGTAGAGCTTCATGGTCAACTTCATTAGACTTCAAAGTTTCAATTTATCAAGTATTTGAAGCTGAAGAAGGTATCGCTTGTAAAGTTGATACAGTATTAGACTATGGTAAAGAAAGATTCGTTAAAGTTATCGTAAATGGAAAAGAATATATCATTCCATCTGCTGAAAGACAAGTTGGAGATGAATTCTATATCCAAATGAACTTTGATGAAACTCAAGTTATTGACTCTGGTCTAGACATTATCTTAGTATAGTTTTAAACTAAATTATAAAGGCATTCCTTATGGAGTGCCTTTTTCTTGTTCGCTTAGTCTTTTAATTAAGTATTCTTTTATTTCATCAATTATTTTGTATTTTGAAACACCTATTCTAAGATTTATATTCTCTAAAGTAGTCTTAGTAACAAAACTATCTGCTTCCTTGCATAATAATAAACCTATAGTTTTTTCATCCTTTGCTGTTTTTTCAAGTTTATTTACTGCATTAACATAGAACATTAACTGACCAATATCAGAAGGCTTAAATTTGTCAATTTTAACCTCTATAACGATATAAGAATGTATTTTCGTGTGATACATTAATAAATCAATATAAAAATCTTCATTTGAAGGTGTTCTTATCCTGTATTCTTTACCTACCATTGAAAAACCAGAGCCCAATTCTTGTAAGAATTTTATTACATTATCTACTAATTTCTTTTTTAAATCACGTTCCGTTTTAATGCTTTCTCTGTCTAAAAAATTAAATACATAAGTATCCTTAAATAGATCTTTTACTAAATCATCAGATTTTATGATGGAAGTAGTAGAAGGTTCTATTAAACTACGATCGTAAGCTTTTAATTCAAATTGGTTTAAAACCATACTCCTTGACCATCCATTTTTATGAGCTTCATTTATATACCAAATCATTTCTTCATGAGATTTTGATTTTTGCATTATTATTACTAGAGTATACCATGGTATTTGGGGCGCAGCTTGCGCCCTAATTTCATCAATAGTAAATTCTTTTGCAAATCTTGACATTCTTTTAAGCTGATCGCAACTATAGCCTTTTCCATATTCCCTTAAATCTTCGGATAATCTTTCAATATATTTATTGCCCCATTTTTTTCTTTGATTGATAATAATTCCTATTTCATAATAGGTTAGAATCATCGCACTATTAACTATAACCATTGCTTTATTTTGGTTTTCTTTAATTGTTTCCTTTATTCTTTTTAAATCGTTTAAATAGTCTTTATCTATTTCAGTCATATTTATCACCTCATATTATATATACGAGAAATAATCTTTTTTTACTGATAAAATAAAAAAACTTCCTGCATAACGCAAGAAGTTTTTATTTCTATTATCCTAATGTAACAATTACTTCGTGAGTTCCTTCACCAAGTGCAGGGATGACATTACCAATAATAGTCTTGCCATCTACAACCATGCTAGTAACACCTTTACATATATGTTTAGGGTTATTGATTGTAATATTGTATGTAGCACCTCTAAATTGTCTTGTAGCCTTGAATCCGTCCCATTCAGCAGGAATTGATGGATCAATCATTAAACCGTCAAATTCTGGCTTAATTCCAAGGATATATTGAGAGATAGCTACCATATTCCAAGCAGCAGTACCTGTTAACCAAGAGTTCTTTCCTTGACCGAAGTTTTTACCAGTTTGTCCAATATCAGAACCAGCATCCTTACCACCGATCATTTGTCCATAAACATATGGTTCAGTTTTATGGATATCTGAAGTTTCTTCAGTGAATGCAGGAGCAATCTTTGAATAATATTCAAATGCTTTATCTCCTCTACCAGCATAAGCTTCAGCACAGATTATCCATGCATTGTTATGAGTGAAGATACCAGCATTTTCTTTATATCCACCTGGATAAGTTGAAATTTCACCATATTGAATATAATACTTAGTGAAACATGGGTTATTTAATACTAAACCAAACTTAGTATTTAAATATTTATCAATAGAATTTAATGTCTTAATATCAGCACCTTGGTCTTTACCAATTTCTGACATAACAGCAAATCCTTGAGGTTCAATGAAGATTTTACCTTCTTCACATTCTTTAGAACCCATCTTAGCACCTGTAGCATCATAAGCTCTTAAGAACCAATCTCCATCAAATGCATATTTCATAACATTTTCTTTCATCTTATCAATTTCGGCTTGTGCTTTAGCTGCTTCAGCATCTTTTCCTAGATGCTTTAGAATAGCAACATAGTTAGGTCCAGTATAAGTGAATAGAGTAGCTACAAAGATTGATTCAGCAATCTTAGAATATCCACCTTCATTCTTAAACTTAGGGTTTGTATAAGTTTGGAATGATTCACCTGGTGTATCTGAATAACATGATAAGTTGATACAATCGTTCCAGTCAGCACGCATTGCTAGAGGAAGACCATGAGGTCCTAAATTATTAACGATATGGTAGAATGATACATCTAAGTGCTTTAACATTGTTTCAGCAACACTCATATCATTATCATAAGGTACCATTTCATCTAGAATTGACCAATCTCCAGTTTCTTTGATATATGCAGAAACTGATAAAATCATCCATAGTGGGTCATCAGAGAAGTCTCCACCGATATCGGCATTACCTTTCTTAGTAAGTGGTTGATATTGATGGTAGCATCCACCATCTTTAAGTTGAGTAGAAGCTATATCGATAATTCTTTCTCTTGCTCTATCAGGGATTTGATGTACGAATCCTAGAATATCTTGGTTAGAATCTCTAAATCCCATACCTCTACCTATACCTGATTCGAAGTAAGAAGCAGAACGTGATAAGTTAAATGTAACCATACATTGATATTGGTTCCAAATATTAACCATTCTATCTACCTTATCGTTTGGAGTAGTTACAGATAGAATGCCTAATAATTTATCCCAAGTAGCCTTTAATTCAGCTAATCCTTCTTGAACTTTTTCAGGTGTATTGAATTTTTCAATCATCTTTTCGGCTTTAACTTTGTTAATAGTCTTTCCATCAGCTTCAAATTTTTCAGCTTGAGGCATTTCTACATAACCTAAGATAAATACTAAAGTCTTAGTTTCGCCTGCTTTAAGTGTAATTTCTTTGTAATGAGAAGCGATTGGAGACCAACCATCAGCAAATGAATTAGTTGCTTTGCCATCAAATACAACTTGAGGGTTGTTAAAACCATTATATAGACCAATAAATGCATCTCTATCAGTATCATAACCATCAATAGTATCATTTACTGAATAGAAGGCATAATGATTTCTTCTATCTCTATATTCTGTTTTATGATAGATAACTGATTCTTTAACTTCAACTCTACCAGTTGAGAAGTTTCTCTGGAAGTTTGTGCAGTCATCTTGAGCATCCCATAAGCACCATTCTACGAATGAGAATAACTTAAATGTTTTTTCTTTAGAAGATTCATTTGTTAAAACTAATTGTTGAACTTCACCATCATAATTTTGTGGTACAAAGAAAGTAACTTCAGCTTTTAAGCCATCTTTCTTACCAGTGATAATAGTGTAGCCCATACCATGACGGCATTCGTAAGAATCTAATTCAGTTTTAACTGGAGACCAACCTGGGTTCCAAACTGTACCATTATCATTAATATAGAAATAACGTCCACCCATATCAATTGGGACATTGTTATAACGATAACGAGTGATTCTACGAAGACGCGCATCTTTATAGAAACAATAACCTCCAGCAGTGTTAGAGATTAGAGAGAAGAACCCTTGTGTTCCTAGATAGTTAATCCATGGGTAAGGTGTTCTAGGTGTTGTGATAACGTATTCACGTCTTGCATCATCAAAATAACCAAATTTCATATTTCATCCTCACTTTATTATTATATTTGACTCGATGTCTAATTGAAATTATAATCTAAAAGTAAACTAAAAGCAATAATTTTTAGATATTATTAATATAATTAATACTTTAAAATATAAAAATCTATTAAATATAAAGAATTTCTTAAAAAAATCTAAAGAAAATGTAAAATTTTTGCACAAAAATGTTGACTTACTAATTAATAGTTGCTATAATATGTTTGACAAAGTGTTAAAAGCGCTTTCGTTAAACAAAAACTAATATTTGAAAAAAGAAAAGGAGATTGAAAAAAATGAAAAAAACTATTAGTGGTGTTTTATTAGCATTAACTGCTGTATTCGCTTTAGCTGGATGCGGTAAGAACAAAGACAAAACTCAAATTAACTTCTATTGCTGGAATGATGAATTCAAGACTAGATTAAATGAATTATATCCAGAAGTAAAAGCTAAAGAAGGTTCAAAAACAACTTTAAAGAATGGTACTGTTATTAACTGGATACAATCACCTAACCAATCTGCAGTATACCAAAACTCTCTAGACGTTGCTCTAGAAAACAACTTAGTTGATATGTTCTGTTTCGAAGCTGACTATGCAACTAAATATGTTAAGTCAAATTATGTAGCTGATATGGCTGCACTTGGAATTGACCAAAAGAACCAATATCAATATACTAAAGATATCGTTACTAACGCTTCTGGTAAATTAGTAGGTTCTTCATGGCAAGCTACTCCAGGTATCATCGTTTATAACGAAGCTGCTGCTAAGGCTGCTTTTGGTGATACTGTATCATACGCTGATATGGATGCTAAATTATCTACAGATAAAGCTACTTTCGATACTGCTGCAGCTGCTGCTAAAGAAAATGGTATCTATATGATGATTGGTTCTGATGACTGGTTCAGAACTTACCAAAACAACTTATCTGCAAAAATGTGGGATGGAACTAACATTACATTAGATAAGCAATTATTCCAATGGTTAAAGGATACTAAGGAATATAATGAAAAGGGTTACCTTTTCTCTGTAGCTGATGGTTATGGTCTATGGGGAGAAGCTTGGGGTAAAAAACAAAATGATGATGACGTTCTAACTGTATTCTCTTGCCCATGGTTCACTGACTTCTGTTTAAACGGAAACAGAAAGATTGCTGATCACGGCGGAAACTTAGGTATGAAGGCTGTTAAGGGTTATAAGTCATGGTTCTGGGGTGGAACTTGGCTAACTGCTACTAAGACTGCTGCTGAAGATGAAGCTAAGAAAGCTACAGTTAAAGACATCATCGCTAAGATGACTACTGATACTGATATCCTAAAGAAATTAGCTATTAAGTATGGTGATTTCACTAACGATAAACCTGCTATGGATGCTCTTGCTAAATCTGATGAAGGTAAATCTGATTTATTCGGTGGACAAAACGTTACAGCTATCTACGCTGCATCTGTTGAAAAAGCTGACCTTTCTAAGGCTTCAGATTATGACCAACAAATTTGTGAAAATATCCAAAACTCATTCAGAACATTCTTCCGTGGTACAGATACTGCTCAAGTTTGCTTAGCTGCTTACATTAAAGCTCTTACTGAAGCTACAAGCGTTAAGGCTGAAAACATTAAATTAGCTGAAGGCGTTACAGTTTCTGGTGACACTATTACAATCGCTTAATATTCACTATAAATATTAGTTGATTAAAACTTAATAAACATATATATTATGGGGGAAACCATGCACTGGTTTCTCCTATAATTATATAAAAAAACAAAAAAATTTTTTTAAAAGAGGTATTTTATGGCAGGTAGAATTAAGAAAAGAAAGACATTAAGCTATGCTAAATGGGGTTATCTATTTATTTTACCTTTCTTCATTATTTATGCTATTTTCCAATTATATCCAATGATTACTACATTTGTTTACGCCTTCCAAGACGTTACAAAAGTAGGTGTATCAATTGTAAATAAAGGATGGAATAATTTTGGAAACTTTACTTTCTTGTTTAAAGAAACTAATAATGACTGGTTTAAGTATTTCGGTCAAACAATGTTGATGCAATTTATGGGATTCATTCCTCAGTTAATAGTTTCATTAGTATTAGCTGTATGGTTTACTGATAGTAGACTAAAATTAAAAGGTGCTTCATTCTTTAAAGCTGTTATTTACATGCCTAACTTAATAATGGCTACTGCGATGGCACAATTATTTGCATCTATGTTCCAACCTTCAGGACCTCTTGGTGGATTATTCTATCCAAGTCCAGATGTAACATTCTTCGATGCTGGTCAATTATGGGCACAACGTTGGGTAGTTGCATTAATTAACTTTACAATGTGGTTTGGAAATACTACAATTCTTCTAATGGCTGGTGTTATGGGAATCGATGACTCTATCTTCGAAGCAGCAACAATCGATGGTGCTGGTCCAATTAGAACATTTAAAGACATTACAATGCCTTTATTAATGCCAATTTTCATTTATGTATTCTTAACATCTTTAATTGGTGGTATACAAATGTTCGATATTCCTGCAAACCTAATTCCTAACTCAACTACAGGTGGATCTAAATATCAAATTATGACAATCGTTATGTATTTGAACAGATTCCTTGGTTCAACTAAGAACTATGGTGTTGCCGGTGCAATTTCAATACTATTATTTGTATTGACAGCTGTTCTAAGCTTCGCTGTATTCAAGACAACTTCAACAGATATGTCTGCAGCAAAAGCTAAGAGAAAGGCTAAACAAAGAGCAAAGAAGGTGAATGCATAATGTATAGAGGTGAAAATAACGGTGTTTTCTGGAGTAAAACATACATGTTAGTTAGAAAAATACTTGTTTATACAATACTAGCTATATTAACATTCTTGTGTTTATTTACTCTTTATGTATTAATTGTTAACTCAACAAGAGCTCATGATGATATTAGAACTGGTTTCTCAGCTTTGCCTAGTGTACATTTTGGAACAAACTTTTATAAAGTTTTCTTCTCTGTAGATGGTAAAACAAGTTTTATTTCAAGATATAATACTAACTTCTTAAGAGCAATGGGAAATAGTGCATTTGTAGCAATTTGTGCTACAGCATGTTCTGTATATTTCTCAACTGTAATTGCTTATGGTATTCATATGTATAGATTTAAACTTAGAAACGCAGCATTTACATTCATTCTTGTTGTTATGATGATACCTACTCAAGTATCAACAACTGGTTTTATTTCAATGTGTTATAAATTAAAATGGATTGATCATTTCTTCCCATTAATTTTACCTTCAATTGCAGCTCCAGTTACATTCTTCTATATTAAACAATATATGGAATCTGTATTACCATTCGAAATGGTAGAAGCTGCCAGAGTTGATGGTGCTGGAGAATTAAGAATCTTCCATCAAATTGTATTACCAGTAATGAAACCTGCTCTTGCAGTTCAAATTATCTTTGCATTCGTTGCAAGTTGGAACAACTATTTCTTACCACAATTAGTATTAGTTGCTGATTCAAATAAGAAGACACTTCCAATCGTTATTGCAACACTTTATTCAGCAAGTAACGGTGCTCTAGACTTTGGTCTAATCTACATGGCTATCTTCTTAGCTATCGTACCATTAGCAGTTGTATACTTCATATTCTCAAGATACATTATGAAGGGTCTAACACTTGGTGCTGTAAAGGGCTAAAATTTAAAATTAGATACAGGATGCCACCTGTATCTTTTTTTATGCATAAAAAAATAACAAAGGCACCTAATTTTTGTGCCTTTGTTATTTATCAATTAATTCAATTGATTTGGTCAATACATCACGATAGTTAAAAGTAACGAGTTTGTTTTTAAGTCTAGTATTATTTAGTTCGATAATAAAAAGATTATCATAAACTTCCTTGACTTTCCCCTCGTATTGTACAGGAATCGTTCTATGAGAAATCTTTTGCTTAACAACAATATCTTTATTAATTCTCTCTGTGATATATTCTTTAATCTCTAGCAGAGTCATTTTATCACCTTTCTAGACATTGCAGCTACACATGTTGAATAAAACTTGCCTAAATATATTATATCACATTTTTGCTTATTTTCCTAATTCTTTTTTTTGACAAAAAAACAAACGGTATTTTAAAATACCGTTTTTATTTTATATTTTTTTAAAATTTTTAAGCTTTAACATATTATATATAGTGTATGTGCCGCTTTTTTTAATTGTTTCAATATCATCTATATCTTCATATAACCAAGCACCTGATTCAAGACGCTTTTTTTGGATATTTTTAAGGTTTTTATTGATTAGAGGAATTAGTTCATCAGTTACTAATAAATCATTATTTATAAGCTCTAAAGGCTCTATATCAGCAGTTTCACAAACATTTAATAAATCTTTTTTAAGCTTATCAATAATTACAGGATTTTTAGTCGCATCAGCATACATTATATAACTTTTAAATGTTTCTAAATCCTTTGATGAATAATTCTTAATTACTTCATCATTTAGTTCTAAACATTTCTTATAATTGTCTTTATTCTTATCTAATAATTTTAAACCTGCCCCAACAATTCCAGCACAATAAGGAGTAGAAGTAAAATTATTTTGGAATAAATAATTAAAACAATTTTCTATTATTTCGTCACTATCTTCTAAATCATAATCAAAATCAATTAAGATTTTTAAGGCATAATAAGATTCAAAAACAGTAGAACCTAATTTATTATAATAAAGTTGATTCCCAAATCCACCATCCTCAGATAGATAAAGTGTAAGACTTGTTAGTAAATCTTCTTTATCACCATAAAATAAGGCATTAAACATAGTTATTTCTAAGTCCCTACCTTTTGAATAAATCCAATTTTTACATTTTTCCATATTTATACCTATTTAACAAAATGATTATAGATTGTATTAATTGTCTTTTCAAAATCGCTGTTTAATACACCAACAATAATTGTTAATTCTCTTGCGCCTTGAGCAATCATCTTAATATTGATTCCATTTTGTCCTAAAACACCGAAGATTTGTCCAGAAATACCTGGCTTAGAAGCCATATTTCTACCTACAACAGCAATTAAAGCAATTCCATCATCAATTTCTACTGTACAATTCTTGATTGTTGTATTTAAATCATGAATTAAATCATAAATACATTTTTCAACATCACTAGATGCAACAACAACTGAGAAGTTATCAATTCCTGTTGGAACGTGTTCAACACTAATATTGTATTTAGCGAATACATCTAGAGCATCTCTAATAACACCAACTTGATCAGAAATATGATCTTTATGAATTGTAAAAGATGTGAAATCTTTTCTACCAGCAATACCAGTGATGATTTGAGTCTTATCAGTACAATTTTCCATAATAATTGTTCCTGGATCATCAGCAGCATTTGTATTTAAAATGTTGATTGGAATATTAGCTTGTTGAACTGGGAATACTGTTTCTTGATGTAGTACACTAGCACCCATGTAAGATAATTCTCTAAGTTCATTATAAGTTATTTGATTAATTCCCTTAGGATTCTTAACAATTCTAGGGTCAGCCATTAAAACACCACTAACATCTGTCCAGTTTTCATACTTAGAAGCATCAATAGCAGCAGCAAGTAATGAACCAGTAATATCAGAACCACCACGAGAAAGTAACTTTATATTTCCATCAGGAAGTGATCCATAGAATCCTGGAACAATAATCTTACCATATTTTTCATAAGCTTCCTTAGTTGCTTCTTTAATTTTTGGCATATTGAATGAACCATCATAATTAAAGAAAATTAAATCTTTTGCATCAACAAATGTATATCCTAGATATTCACTCATTAATTTTGCTGTAATATATTCACCACGACTTACTAAGAAATCTTGGTTTGTATTTTTATTTAATGTAGCTTTTAAATCATTTAATTCCTTTTCTAAATCAAAAGATAAATTTAATTCATTCTTAATATCAAAGAATCTATCTTCAATCATCTTCATAACATTTGTATATGAAACTTGATATTTTAAATGAGCATGTAATAAGAATAACAAATCAGTAAGCTTAGTATCTTCGCTATTTCTCTTACCAGCAGCAGATACTACAACAATTTTTCTATCCTTATTCGCATTAACAATGTTTTTTACTTTTTGGAATTGTCCAGCATTTGCCATACTAGAACCACCAAATTTAACAACTACAACCATTTTAACACCTTTCTTTCTAACACTAGTTAGTATAACATTTTTATTATAAAATAAAAAGTATTTTTTTTATTTTTTTATTTTTGTTTAAAATAAAACAATAAATTGATATAATAGAAGTTGGTGAAATTATGAATTACGTAGAATTTGAAGCAAAAAATAGAATAGTTAATGATGACCTATTAAATAAGATTCTAAATTACAATAATATATACGATTTAGATTTGCTAAATAAAACTAATTATCCATATGATTATAAAGATATAAATGAGTTCATCAAAACAATTGATAGATACAATAATATTACAATTATTGGTGATTATGATTGCGATGGAATTTGTGCAACAGCAATAATGTATTTATTCTTAAAACGTCTTGGAAAAGAAGTATATTATATTATTGGTAACAGAACAATTGATGGTTATGGCATTAATTCTAATTTAATAAATCATGCTATAGAAAATAATTCAAAACTGATTATTACAGTTGATAATGGTATAAATGCTATGGAAGAAGTTGAATATGCTAAAAGCAATGGACTTGAAGTAATTGTAACTGATCACCACTTATCAAGCGGAGAATTTCCAGATTGCTTATGCTTTAATCCACATTATGAAGATGGTATTAAATTTAAGGATGTGTGTGGAGCATTTGTAGCATTTTCTTTAGTACATTCTTATTTTAGACATAAGAACTCTGTAGATAAATCGTTTTTAACTAATCTATATGAATTATCTGCCCTTGCTACAATCGCAGATGTTATGCCTTTATATGACATAAATAGAATTATAGTAAATAATCTAGTTAAGAGCATAAACTATAACAAAATTAATAATAAAGGTATTAAAATGCTTGTATCTAGAATGAATAAAACAACTAACCCTATTACAGCAATGGATTTATCATTTTCCATTGTTCCAATAATCAATGCATCAGGTAGATTAGATGATGCAGGATTTGTTGTTAATTTATTCACAGGAAATGAATCAAAGGAATTAATTGATGAAATAATAAGTATTAACGAAAAGAGGAAAAACCTCACAAATGAGGCTTTTTCTAATATTAGATTAGACCTTAGTGAAAACATTTATGTATGCCTTATAGAAAACATAAATGAAGGACTTTTAGGTATCCTTAGTGGTAAGATTTTAAATCAAACTAAAAAGCCTACATTTGTTTTTACCACTACAAATGATTTAATAAAAGGTTCCGGTAGATCACTAGAAAACTTTGATTTACATCAAAATATTAGTTCAATGGATATCGATTTTAATAGTTTTGGTGGACATAAAAGAGCTGTAGGCGTTTCATTCTCATCAAAAGAAGAATTCTATAAATTTAAAAAAGAGGTTCAAATGTTTAACGTTCCTGAACCAGTTACTTATTATATTAAATATGAATATAAATCATTTAATGATGTATATAAAACAATAAGAAGCTTAGAACCAATTGGTGAAGGATTAAAAATACCTTATTTTTACATATGTAGTGAAATAAAGGATATAAAAATAATTAATGAAAAGCATACATCATTTAGAGTATTTATTAATAATAAATTTGAAAGATTTATAGTATATAACACTATACTAGAAAGTGGACTATATAACATTTTATTCGAAATAAAAAATACAGCTTATGGTCTACAAGGAAATGTTTATAAAATTGCTAGAGTAAGCGATTAATTAGAGGTGATACTATGAAATTAAATATAGTTTTATATCAACCAGAAATACCAGAAAATACTGCAAATATAATGCGTACAT
>Ga0247611_10008082_pt1 | contig 13048 bp, 18 predicted proteins | sample 177DNAGHGhighgp2_FD_192422 | JGI IMG/M metagenome (GOLD analysis project Ga0247611, IMG submission 192422) | Sheep rumen microbial communities from Palmerston North, Manawatu-Wanganui, New Zealand - 1770 DNA GHGhigh gp2 | ecosystem: Host-associated > Mammals > Digestive system > Stomach > Rumen... | reverse complement strand
CAACTTGTAGTACAAAAATAAAAAATATTACTACCAGTATTTACAATTGGTCAACCAATTATATTTACATAATTAACAATATAAATACAATTAGTTCATACATTCATAACAATATTTATATGCAATATGCTATAATAATTATGTATACATATATCAATATGTATATACAATTATAATTATGAAAGTAGGTAGAAAATTATGCAAATTGACAAGGACAAAAACTCATTTAAGGTGATAGCAGCCAGTGGACAGGGCTCAGCCTTCTCTCTGAAGAAACGTCTTCAGGAGCTGCTTACCTTCCAGGGACACGGGAAGCTCAGGCTCCGGGTGAATGATATCTCAGTCTTACAGATCCGCTTTACAGATCTGAATGGTGTGTCTGTAGACATGACTCATAAGGATCCGGAGAAGATCACTCTCTATCTTGATCTGTCTATCAGGATCTGGAAGAAACGAGTAAAGCTGAGCTCCTTCACTCCTGAAGGAATAATATCAGATATCGAGACAGAGCAGATCATATTTCTACATGAAGCTCAGGAGCATTACACTAAGCAGCTCAGAAGCGGAGTATGCCATAATATCATAGAAAAGGAGCTTGTTTAATATGTCAAAATACTATTTTCAAATGCTGAAGAACTGGACTCAGCCTGAAAAGCTGAAGACTGTCTGTGAATGTAACGATATCTATACTGATAGAATAGTGAGGATATCAGCGAGATACAGAGCTGAGAGTGATATCACAGTTATAGAAATAGAGGTGGAAGATAATGAGTAATTATGGCTTAGGTGAAATTAGTGCTCCATGGGCTCAGAGAGTATTGAAAGAAAAGGAAGATCTTGATATTAAGATAGAGAAGCTTGAATCCTTTATGAAGAAGGCTCCCTCAGATCTGACAATTTCTAATCATGTGCTGTATCTTCTGAGCGAACAGCTTGTAGTTATGAAGAGATATAGTTATCTTCTCGGTGAACGATTGAGAGTAGGTGCTAAGGACTATGAAGATCAAGCTCAGAGTGACTGATACACACCTTCTCAGGGGTTTTCAAGTGGTTGGTGTGTATACGTCCTGGAAGATAATGGAGAAAGATATTATAGACTATGTATGCTGCTGCAATGATGAAGTTAGTCTTCATGTAGATGAATGGGATCCGGCTTCTGAATCATGGATCCCCTTCTCTCATGCTACAGAAGCAGCAGAAGCTATGATCCGGAATATCAGAGCACAATATAGAAGGAGTGTGAAGAAATGGCAGAGACAAAAATCAGGAAGCTCACAGTAATAACATTCAATTGGAACTATGACAGGAAGGATCCTCTGTTTGCAGTCAATATAATAGCTGAATATCACTCAGGAAGAGTATTCCAGAAGGTATACTATAATGAAAGTGATATCCCCTATTCATTCAGGGACTTCATGACAGAGGACAGGAAGACAGATGAACAGGAGATCTATGATCCGGATAAGCCATTAAGGAAGTATAAGACAGTATATCAGGAAGGGTGATATCATGAGAGATTGTTGTAGAAGATGTAAGAATGAAAGTATAGGCTGTGAGAAGTTCTGTACAGCCTATAAGAACAGCTTCGAGAGCTGCTTAGATACTGTGAAGATGAATCTCAGAATTAAGCAGAGAGAAGCTGAGATAGCTCAGAGAGTATCAAGGAAGGGAGTGAAAAGGAATGAGAAAAAGTCAGTACGCTATAGATCCTTCTGAGATCTATCAGATGAGTGAGTCTAACCTGAAAACATATATCAGGAGCTCCTGGAAGTCCATAGAGTCGAAGATCCGAAGGACTAAGAAAAGTGAATTTGCGGACTTCTCAGAGCTGCTGCAAGATCTGGAAGAGATTGAAGGACGTATAGGAAAACTATCGGGAGCGACTAAGGGACTTAATATGAAACAGCTCAGAAATAAGGCTCTCGGGATCAATCAGCTCTTCAGGATCACTGAGACTCCTGCTCAGCTTCAGAGGGAAGGCTTCGATAATATCAAGAACTTCTTCAAGGAGCCCAGATTTACCAGGCAGTTTATTGAAGGTATTCACAGAAATCAGAAGATCCTTAAAAAGCTTGCTAACAGGAACGATCAATTTATCAGGGATATCTTGGGATCTAACGAGATCAAACAGATAGTAGAAGAGAATGAAGGCAATGATACAGAGACATACAGACAGCTTCTCATAAGAACCTCAGACAGACTGGATATGTATGAGGAAGAAGAGAAGGCTGAGCTCGTTAAGGAGTGGGATCCTGTATATACATATCAGGGAGACAGCACCTGGGCAGATGATGAAGGAGATATCATAGATGTATTCTCGGAGTGGAAGTGGGGAGAATAATGATAAGATATCACGATCTCACACTTGAAGCTGCTGCACTCACTTTTGATAAGAATACAGATAGAAGCAAATATTACCGTGATATTATCACCTTCGATATAGAGTCCACTTCATATGATAAGAAGACCGCCTTCATGTATGTATGGCAGCTCTGTATTAATGGAGAATGTTTTTATGGTAGATACTGGGAAGAGTTCCTGGAATTTACAACATATTTGCAGCTATACAAGGACACTTTTGTAATATGGGTACATAATTTATCTTTTGAGTTTGGATTCATTCAGGCTCTTTATGTATGGGAAGATGTATTCGCTATTAATTATCATAAGCCGATATATGCTAAGACTGATAACATAGTGTTCAGATGTTCCTATCTCATGTCAAATCTGAGCCTGGAAAAGCTTGGTAAGGAATACGAATTGAAGACAAGGAAGCTGAAGGACGAGCTGGACTACTCTCTCATACGACATTCAGAGACTGAGCTCACAGAGAAGGAGCTTGCATACTGTGAGAATGATGTAAGAGTGCTTTATGAGTATATAGATCTATGGCTCAAAAAATACGGGAACTTCTCCCCTGCTTCAATGCCGTATACATCTACAGGATATACAAGAAAATATCTGAGAGATAAGGCTTCAGAGAGTGGAACCTTCGGACAGCTCCGGAATATAGTCGGGGAAGCTTCTCCCAGAGATCTGAAACTCTATCACCTTCTTCAGAGAGCCTTTGCAGGCGGCTATACTCATGCCTCATATATCTTCTGTAAATGGCTTTTTAAGCCCCTGAAGGATTCAGAGGGTAATTATAAGGGTAGAGTCAAGAGCCGCGATAAAACAAGCTTCTATCCTGCTCTTATGGTGAAGGAAAAATATCCCAGAAAATTTATGAAGATCAAGAAGGAAAAAGTGATGCAGTTCATTCAGCTCGGATATGCTGTTATTATGGACGTATGCTTCAGGAATATAAGGGCTAAAGGAGCTTTGACCACAATATCAGAGCATAAGTGCTCATTGATCAGGGGCGGCTCCTTCGATAATGGTAGAGTGTTTTCAGCTGATCTTCTTGTCACCTCTATAACAGAACTGGATCTGGACACTATAACAAAAGTTTATGACTTTGATTCGATGAGTATAGGTGGAGCATGGGCTTCAAAGAAAAGATATCTCCCTAAGATCATAGTAGAGACTGTATTAGATCTCTATGAAGGAAAAACCACACTCAAGAATGTGGAAGGAAAAGAGCAGGAATATAACAGACTCAAGGCTCTTCTCAATAGTCTGTATGGAATGTGTGTTACTGATATCATGAGAGCGATAATTCTTTTTCTTGGGAATGGTGAATGGGACAAGGAAGATCCTCCGGAGAGTGCTCTTCTGGACTATATCAAGAATCCGAATAGTATACTTCTTTACCAGACTGGAATTTATGTTACAGCTTATGCACGTCATGAGCTCTTAGAGCATAATCTGGCTCTCGGAGATGATAAGGTTGTATATAATGATACAGATTCAATCAAGTATCTCTATGATGATAATACAGAGAAGTACTTTGAAGAATATGATAAGAAGGTATTGAAACAGCTCGAAGCTGCTTGTAAGTATCACAAGATAGATCCTGAGAGACTGTCACCGGTAGATATCAAGGGAGAGAAGCACACTCTGGGACTCATGACAGATGAAGGAAATTATCTCTATTTTAAGACATTAGGCTCAAAAAGATATGTAGGTATCAAGGAAGGCAAGGGACAGATAGAGTGTACTGTTGCAGGAATACCGAAGGAACGCTGCAAGAATTATCTTGTGTCAGGTCTCCCGGGAGAGAAGCCCAAACAGAAGGATCCGATTCAGGGAGCACCGACTATTGAAGAGTGCTTCTATAAATTCTCCAATCAGATGTATGTACCGGCTGAGCTGTCAGGCAAGTACACACATTATTATACTATCCCCGGAGAGGAAATAGAAGTAGAAGACTATAACGGGAAGAAGATGAAACTCACTCCGGGCTATGGTATTTCATTACAGCCTCAGAGCTTTGAGATCAATCTCTCAGCTCAGTATAAGAGCTTCCTCTGTAACAGGATAACTCTGGACGGAATAAGTCACTGTGAACGTCTGGAAGATCTCAGAGAGTTCACTAAGATAAATACATTATGGAAGGATCTGAATATAGAATGATGTTTACGCCGTGGGATCCTGAAGCTTATATAGAAGAATGGAGAGATAAGCTCAGGACACTTAATGAAGACATTGAAGGTATAGCTCTATACATGAGCCATTTCAAGCTTGATAAGAGAAGAAAATCTCATAAGATGTTATATGCTCAGTATGCGGCTATGATATTACTATCAAGCTGCATAGAAAACAGACTCGAAGAGATGAGAAAAGAGCTCAATAGAAGGGAGAAATAAATGGGACTTGATAAAAACGGGTATTATACCCTGAAAGATATTCACAAATTGAACTGTATCTGGAATATTATCTACGGAGACAGAGCTAAGGGAAAATCCTTTGCAGTAAAGGAAGAATCCCTTAATTATGCATGGAAGACTCAGAAGCCAACTATAGGATATATCAGACGTTACAGGGACGATATCACTTCCGAGCTTGTGTCTAAGTACTTCCAGGACAGAGGAGTAAATCTTGTCGAAGAGATCTCTAAGGGACAGTATGACATGATAGATTTTTACAGAGGCTATCTATGGTGGGCTAAGAGAGAACAGGGAAAGATTATAAGGGGAGAACCTTGTGGAGAAGCCTTTGCTCTTAATCTCTGCGAGCGTTACAAGTCTACAGGACACCCATATCTGAAGCATTACATTGTAGAGGAAGTGCTCTCTGATAAGGGCTACATACCGAATGAGCCCCAAGTACTTCAGAACTTAATATCAACTCTTGCCAGATTTGATGAAGATATCAAGGTGTATCTGATAGGAAACCTGATATCCAGAGTGTGCCCCTACTTCACTGACTGGAACCTTCACGGAATCAGGAACCAGAAGCCCGGCACTATAGACCTGTATAAGATGATACAGGAAGACGGGACAGAAGTACCTATAGCTGTAGAGTTCGCTCCTTCTCCCGAAGACAAAAAATCGAAGGTATTCTTCGGAAAAGCTGAGAAGTCGATCCAGGGCGCACAATGGCAGACAAAAGACTATGCACATTTACCTGACGAATACGAAAACTTCAACGAGATATACAATATCTGCTATGAAGGCAGCAGCGGCTTCAATTTTAACCTGAAGCTGCTGAGCCATAAGGAAGAAGGATATCTCATAGTATTTGTATATCCTGCTAAGGTGCTTACAGGAAGGATCCTCTCCCAGAGATTCTCAACAGATATATTCACAACTCCACAATTAAGCAAGGACAACCCGGTGGAAGTCCTCTATCATAATCTGATAGTCAGAAATAAAATAGTATTTTGTGATAATCTCACAGGAGAGGACTTCTACAATTCGCTCAAATCTGAAGGAAGGCAGGTATTTTAAACATGGAGTTAATAGCAATGCACACCCAGTGTAAACCTTTTGTAGAAACTAATAAAAGCTATATAATGCGAACTTTTGAGATATATTTTACACATGACTTCACTAACACGGAGACTATAATTGAGTGTATAGATGTAGACACTAAGAGAAGCTATAAAATCATACTACCATATATACAGAGGGACAAAGATGTCATAGTCAAAGCTGCTATAGCATTAATAAAAAGTAATGCAGTACAATAATAAAGAGGAGCTCACATGAGCTCCTCTTATTTGTTATGGCAGCCATACACCCTGAGCGAAGAGAGCCTTGATCTGAGCTCTCTCTTCTTCTGTAGCTCCTACTATAGAGCTTGTATCTATGTTGCCTACTGTTTTTCCGTGGAACTCTGAAACAGTTCCATTCATAACGCAGGCGAAGCCCACATTATGCGCATAAGCTGTAAGATCTGCAAGGTGTGGAGAGGTAGATGATACAGGAGCTGAAGAGTCTATAGCGTCACCTTCAGGATAGTATATGATCAAACGAGCATTAAATTCTTGGATCCAACCTGTGAGACCTCCTGCATTACCCATAGAGTGAACAGGTGTTTGAATATGTGTCAGATTGTAGTCAGCTCTTGATATCTCAGTATTAGCATTTGTCATGCTTCCTGCTGTCTTAACAGGGTTACTCACAGCTGAAAGAAGTCCTCCGAATGTTAAGGGAGATAACATGGCTATCTCTTTATTAGTCCGGGCTCCGATATGGTTTAATACTGCGTTTTGTATGTTGCTATCTACTGTAGCAGAATCCGTTCCTGCAACCTGAAGCTCACAGGATACAACTCCTGAAGCTGTCTCTATTACAAGATCATCAGCCATGATATATGCTACACAAGCTCCTGTTGTCAGATCTATCTGAAGTCTGCAATTCAGGGTATGCCCGAGAATATCTCCTGCATTAAGCTTGACAGTTCCACAAAATGGAATATATAGCTCATACTCAGTATACGGGGCATAATCCAGAAAACTATTCCCGAATTTAGGAAAGATCTGTACACCTGAGAATACAACGCTATTAAATACATTATGAGTCACATATCCCTGAGAGTTTCCTGTGTTCTTACCTAAGCAGACATTAGTTTTTTGCAGACTGAATGTATGGGGGATCTCGAAGGGGAATCTCTTCAGAGATACTATGCTGTCAATAGGATTGGAGACCAGGAAACTGTCTAAGATCTTATAATCATATTTCTCATAGTCAGCCCCTGCTATATTATGAGATATTGTCCAGAGATCTGTGAGAAGCTGTCTCACATTGGAAGAATCAAGTACATACTTGATAGTAGCTGTAGCTCCTCCTGATAGTGAATTGAAGCCTGTTGTATTGGAATATGTATTCGGATCAACAGGAGCCGGGGGTGTGTCTGGGTTGTAACCTTTATCACGCACACTGTCAGCATTGTACAAATCATTATTTACATTATCAGTGCCGCGCGTATATTCGCCCGTGGTAATACCGTTTTCATCAATAACAGGTATACATAAATCAACATCTGTGAAGTTGACATTGAATGAGGTTTTTCCCGTGGGTGTAAAACAAAAACCGAGTGACGCCACGGCTTGCATGAGTTCCTCATATACAGTATCACTATATGGAATACGATATAAAACAGCCCTATTTGACGGTTTTTGCAGATACTGCGAAAACTTATCCCACATTGGCAAACAAAGTTTGCTATATTTTCCCCAGCCGCCTAAATTATAGCATTTATTGAATATTATAACATCACTGTCAATTTGTGAGGTCTTAAATGTAGTATATGATAAAAATGTGTCTGTATCATTATGTTTAATAGGGTGATTAAGTCCAAGACCAAAAGCACTTCTATAAGGACTGTTATTTTCTCCGACATAGTAATAGTAACCGATATTTTCGCCACTTATTTGATACGCGCTAATCATACGAACTTTGCAGCCGATAATAGGGTATTGACTATAAGAGTTCTTCCACGCGTCAAGGACAATCCAATGATCTTCATTTAACCCTGCGTCGGTCATAGGTTCACTAGTATTTGTTGTGTAGTTTACAAGTACCTGCAATACTATTGATTTTAACTGATAATACGTAAACGGTGCTAATCTCCAGTTAGCGTTATAGTAGGTTACATATTGCCCTATGCGTTTAGATTCAAGACCGTTTTCGCTCCATATCTGCACCTGTCCTGTGCTTGTCGCCGCAAAGTTAAGATTTGTAAATCCGCCGTTGATACCCTGTAAACTGTTCGTGCTGTATGTTTCATATGGAAACATATTAACAGGTGTTGTTATCTCTGTTATATATGGACCATACCATGTATTAGTATCCTCATCATAGTAATGACATGCAATTTTCTTAAAAGGTGATTTATCACCCTGTCCGACTGCACAAATAGTGTTATCAATTGGAACATTGGCTGTTATTTTATTAGTTGAGACTGCTGTTCTGATTTGTGATGTTATATACGTTCCTGCGTTCGGTGTGTCGAAATTAGGGATTTTAATTCTACCACATTTTAACGCTGTACCTATTGCACTATTAATGCCACCGGCGTTGTATGCGTTTTGCCACGTTTCAGGTGCTCCATATATTTCAGGGTTAGGATTCATAATTGATCACCTCTTTCAGAATGAAGGACTTCCGCCTATTACAGTCAGAAGATAATTATCACCGTCTGTAGTAGAAAGTTGTGAATTAAGTGGGACTATAAGCTGCTGCATTACTATAGAGCTAACATTCTTCTTTGAAGGATATACAGGAAGCTTCTCATCTATATATTTAGTGGGAGCTCCTATCCCTTCATTTCTGATAACAGATATAGAGCAATTAGACAGATCAAAACTACTCAGAGGATCTACAATACAGGTAAATACTATTTTCTTTCCAATATCAACAGACTTATTCTGTATGAAATACTTCCTTCCGAGCTTCGGGCACTCTATATAATTGGCTCCCAGATAACTATCCTGATAGTCTATCACAAATACAGGAGCTCTCTGATCCAGTGTAGAGGTAGGAAGCAGCGGTACACTGCTATTGATCCAGACAGGAGACTTTGACACTACAAGAGGATCCTCTGTGATGTTACCTATTTTAATAGAATACCATGTAAGACTCATAGTTCATACACCCCTATAGTCATTTCTTTAGCGAACAGATCACAGAAATAATTGATGAAGCTGTATTTAGTTCTGAGTAGTACCTCTGACTCTGCCATCTGCTGAGAAGTGGTCACGCCTATATTTCCGGAGCGACTCAGAGCTCTCTCTTCTCCTCTGTCTCCTGTAGCTGTCATTATATCAGTGGATACAGTGACTCCTCCCTTATACTTTTCTGTGAGCTCTGTTCCTTGTCTATCCTGATTATCTGCGAGCTGCTCAGTCTCTGTGATCTGAGCGTTATGATTATCTAATGTGGGAGCCGATCCGTCAATAACTTCCTGTACATTGTATGCTTCGAGCCTTCCCTCTGCTGCATTATCGAAGGTAGTTGTATATCTGCTATTCTTCATATCCGGGACTGTCTGAGTTGTTTTCTCTTTTCCGAATCTCTTAGCACTGGAAGTCTTTTCACCTTCCTTATTGACTATTCCCTCATATTCCTTCATATCATAATTTGAAAGAGGATCGTAGCTGCTCAGAACCATAGTATCATACACATTTTCAAAGTCCTTTATATGCATAAGGAGCCATGAATTGAGAGTGCTCAGATATCTCTCAGGATCTATGAGAAGATCCTTGCAGCGTGCAAAAACAACATCATCAAGCTCCTGCCCTATATTCTCAGAATACTGGAAGGAGCTCCACGCCGGAAGGATAGTTATGAGCTGATATTCACTGCTGAACATCTCCCGGAGTCTGACTTCCTTCTCCCTCTTGTATGGAATTGCCATTTATATCCACCTCTTTTCCTTCTGATAAATAATCTATATTACAGCTTACTTTTACATTATATCCGGTCTTTTCGTTGAACTTCTTCCACCCTTCCTGTCTGACTTCGAGCATATCGGAGATATTGAGCTTCAGCATTGGATCGTCAGCCGCGACTTCCTGTGAGATCTCACGCTCTCTTTTGTTAGTAGCCTTCTTTATTCCGATCTCTTCCAGATAAGCTCCCAGGATATTCTGTCTGAGATCCCATATTCTCATATTTTCATTCTGAGACTTCTGAGGAACAAAATTATGACGGATCATAGCGAAGCCTTCATTGACAAGAGTCTGAAGCTCTCCGTTGTATCTGTCTTCAGCCTGCTTATCTGCACTCTTAGCAGCATTCTCTGTGATAGCTTCTATTACATCTGTCTGCCTCAGATTAACAAGCTCACACACCAGTGAGATATCAGCATGAGCAAGCATAGTAGCATACCTCTCTATCTTTGGCATTAATGGCTGCATGAGACTTGTATTTCTTATTACGAATCCTGTTTTTCCTATAGTTCTCTGCCCGAAGTGTAAAGGAGTTGAAAAGTTGATCTTCTCGAAAATATCATAATAATCAGTAACGCCGTTTAATGCAGTCTCAGAAGCACATATCCAATCACCGGAAGCAAGCTTCACTATTCCACAATAACCTTTAATAAAGCTCATTATATCAACTACATGAGCAGGAATAGACTCAGGAAGTCCTTTATAAGTGAATAATCTCATAGGATATTCAAGAAGAGTATTTACCCAGTAACGATAAGAAGGGACAAATGTCATAGACTTTTTTCTCATTGTATAGAGTGCTTTTCCGTAGTCATCAAGATACATATATTTCACCTCTTTTGAAAAAAGGGAGCTTAGAAGCTCCCTTTTATGTTATTTTCTTTTCTTAGCTTCAGCTGTTACTGTGACTGTTACTGAATCTGTAGCTGTTGTCTCTCCGTCTGTAGCTGTAGCTGTTACTGTAGTAGTTCCTGCTGCTACTCCTGTGAGCACTCCTGTAGCTTCTACTATAGTAGCTACTGTACTATCTGAAGAGCTCCATGTTACTGTTACACCGTCAGCAGGAACTGTCTCAGCTGTCATTGTAAGAGTTCCTTCTGCTGCTACTGAAAGAGTTTCATTTGTGATAGTGACCTGTACAGAATCAGGATTAAAATCAGTTTCAGCGATATAGAAGACAATACCGACTTCATAAGGTCTTACTATATATCCGATATCTGCTTTATAGAACCAGGTTGTACACTCTGAGCCCGGATTATATACTGACTTAGTTCTCGGTCTGTCAATGACTGTAAGCATTCTTGGAGAAGCGAACAGATGAGCTACAATTCCCGACTGTTCTACTTCGATCTTATCATTCTTGATAGCAACCTTTGACTTCTCTCCGAATGATGTATCAGAGCCGAGTCCCTGCCATGAGTTGATCTTAGAGAAGCCGGGAAGCTTCAGGAGATCCTCATGATATGTATCAGCTCTGAGATATATGCTGAGCTTGTTAGCAAATTCAGCCAACATATGAAGCCTGAAGTCATCATCAAGCTCTGTCTCATGCTGTGCAGGGTTATACAGAGCTGAGAGCTCCTTAGCGTCTTCAACTACTGTCAGCATTTTATCTGTAGCATACTTCAGGAATACAGGATCTGTTTTGCAGGTTGCATATGTTACAGTAGTATCTGGATAATCTGTAGTGAACATAGTCCAGAGATTGAAGGCTGTTAAGGTTCCTGACTTAGCAGCTGACCAGAGTGAGAGAGCCATAGCTGTACCTTCACAGAGTCTCTCATTATCATTAGCTGCATTGGTCATTCCATTAGCAGCGTCTGCAAAAATAAGAGACATGAAAGAAGCCATTTCTGCTGCATTATGAAAAGCTGTAGAGAGTTGATAATCATATGTCACCTTATTGATCTCCCAGCCGCCCAGACTCTTGAATACAAATGCTTCCAGGTCTGTATCATCTTTCTTCAGAACTTCAAAAGGATTGACCTGATCTCCCCAGGAATTATTCTTCTTAGCTCTTGCTATAGTCTTAACTGTGATCTCTTCAAGAGCTATTCCGAATTCGAGAGGATCTACTTCAATTCCTCTGTCAATTCTTCTGATCTGTCTGTAACGTGATACGATCCTTCCGATCATATCAGCGAGCTTATTATAGAATTCTTCTGTGTTGTCCTTAGAGCTGAGAACGATATCACCAAGAGAAACAAGAGAAGTAGTATCTTTAACTGTGATAGCTTTTCCTCCGATAGCTTCCTCAGTAGTCGCATTGATCAGCTGATAGAACTGAGCATAGTTTGCCATATGTTTACCCCACTTTCTTAGTCCGGAGTATTGCCTGGATCCGGAAGAGCCGGCTCAGGCTCCGGATCAGGAAGAGGATCGGGCTCCGGTTCCGGATCCAATTCCTTTTTTGGTTCGTTCTTCTTTGAGAGGAGCTGCTGTTTTTGCAGCTCCTTCTCCTTTTCCTTCAGCTCTTCTTTGATCATATCATCAAAGATCTGAAACATATCAAGCTTCATGTTATCACCTCAGACCATATCGAAGGTATGAGCTCTGCCTCTCTTAGTGTCGATCTCCTTAAAGATTATCCTGATAGGATTATCTTCGGAAGGAGTGAGACCGCAGGCGAGAAGCATTTTTGTAGCTCTGATCACTCCGTTAGAGATAGAGCTGATATGAGCACCGTCCAGAGTAAAGAAATGAACACAAGGCTTCGAGACTCTTTCCGATTCATCATCACCCATGATAGAAGGAACATCAGCTGAAGTGATAACGATATCAACTACATCTACTTCTTCTCCTATCCAGTTCTTAACAGGCTCAGCCGATCCATTCAGAGCATTAAAAAGACGAGCATTGTCTGTTGTAGTAGAGCTTCTGAGAAGAGGAGCTGTCCCGGGCTCTACTGTTGCATAGATAGACTGATCAACAGTCATAGTCTGGAATGAAGTGAGACCTGTCTCAGACACTGCTTCAGGAGCTTCCTGAGCTGCTTCAGGAGCTTCCTCAGCCATAGCTTCAATACGATCCTCAGCTTCTGCCTGGATCTTGTCAAGTTCTTCCTGATTAAAATTCATGTTCATAGTGATTTTCTCCTTTTCATTTTCAATTTCATTTGAGATCAAGGGATATAGCTCCGGAGAGATCTCTGATCTCCGAAGCCTTTATAGTGATAGTAGAAATGAGCATGAGTCCTGACCAAAACTCAGACCTTATCTCATTATACAATATGTAGATGTTTAATTCAATAGTCATTATGCATAAATAAAT
>Ga0247611_10008081_pt1 | contig 13049 bp, 10 predicted proteins | sample 177DNAGHGhighgp2_FD_192422 | JGI IMG/M metagenome (GOLD analysis project Ga0247611, IMG submission 192422) | Sheep rumen microbial communities from Palmerston North, Manawatu-Wanganui, New Zealand - 1770 DNA GHGhigh gp2 | ecosystem: Host-associated > Mammals > Digestive system > Stomach > Rumen... | reverse complement strand
AGTGATCAACCCATCATGGACGGTTGGACGTTCGAACAGGCTTCCGAGTTCTGGCTGGCCTCTGTATTAACCGACGAACGCATTGCCGTTCTCAATGGCGAGGGCGAGTGGCTCACTCCAGACTCGCTGGCTCATCTGACGAAAGGCCACGTGCAGGTGAAACTGCCCATTCACGATGGTGACCCGATGCCGCATTGGGGCGTCACCTACCGACAGCCCCGGACGGGTGGTTTCATCATCTTCCGTGACTCTGCGGCCACACACCCGACGGTCAGTGACGACACTTTGCATAGTATAGGACTGGTCCACTACCATTTCTGCGATGACATGCTTCCTGAGTCAGCCGACACCACTGTCTTCGTACAAAGTCGGGGCAAGGGCTTGTTTACTGGATTCTTGATGAACCGCGTTCGTAAGCATCACGATGACGGTACCTGGACGTGGCAGAAGAACGGCAATCCAGAGTGGTTCCCCTTCATCGTCAGCGTATATCCAGGCGGCGACAGCCTCTTGGTTAGCCGCGGTCTGCAACCGGTAGAAACCTTTGTCATAGAAATGAAGCGTGAAGAATGAAGAGTGAGGAATATACCACCCGCGTAAAACAGTGCGATGACGGCAAGTACCGCTGGACGTACGAGGTCAACCTGTATCGTAATCCCACCATCCTCATCGACCTGCTGAAGATTGTGGTGGGTTGTCTTGCGCTGCCCTATCTGCTCATCGATGGAGTGATTGTCATCAAGGACTTTGGCATGGACAAAGAATGGTTCGTGAAGGGGCAACTTAACGCCCTCATAGGCTTCGGCGGCATTATCCTGTTCATGGTGGTTCTCTCCGTCATCTGCTATTATTGGTGGGCAGCAAGCCTGAAAGGACGGTATATAGCCTCGTTTGTCATGGATGAGACTGGCATAGAGCACCACCTACAAAAACGCAGCAATCTCGTTATGGCGGCAGCTCTGGTTTCCAACAATCCGTCCACGATTGCGGCTGCCAGCGTCATGTCGTGGAAGAGCGAATTCCGGACCGTGCGTCGCGTCATCCCTGTTTCCCGCTGCGACCTCATCATGGTCAACGAACTGCTGAGCAAGAACCGTATCTACGTCCTCCCTCAGGACTATGAGTTTATTCTGTACTACATTACAAATCATTGTCCCCGTCTGAAAGAATAAAAAAGTACTCCAATATTTGCATTATCAAACCAGTAACAAAAAAACTATGAGAAAGACCAGACTGCTACTTGCAGCTTTTTGCTGCCTATTGTTTGCCAGTTGCGATAAAGACTCGCTGAAGGCTTTTGTGCTCGACGGCACCTGGACAGGATATCTTGAAAACACCTATCAAGACCGATGGGGTGTAAGTAGTGTCGCCTACAAGACGGCTATCAAATTCGTACAGGAAACGATGTATAGCGGCTACGGTTACGAAGTAGACTACGATGTCAGCAGACCTTATGATGGCTATTACTACAGTGAGTTCTCATGGAATGTCAACGACGGTGTCATCACCATCCGCTACTACAACGGATGGAACCCGGTATACATTCGTGACTACACACTGAACCTGGCTACATTCCGCGGAAGATGGATTGAGGGAACTCGCGAGATATTCTTTGATTTCTCGCCAACCAGCAACTTCGACTGGACTCCCTATCAGCGTAATAGCCGCGGCGTAACTACCGATAAATCAGAAACGCCCTGATATAGAAAAAATGACGAGATTTCGGCTCACCCTCGACGAGATTACGGCTCGTTGCCCATGAGATTATGGCTCGTCATTTCTTAGGCCGATATTCCAGATTTCCCATTTCCCGTTTAATTCGTTTGGTGGTTTGATTTAACTTTTGTATCTTTGCAAACAATAGCAATGATACGACATGGAGATATTATCCTATCGTCCGCGAAATGCAGGCCACGACTACTACGGTCGTGGGACCTACCTCATCACCCTTGTGGTGAGCGGCCGTGAGCAACTGCTCTCTCATTTTGCGGGCGAGATTGGCCACAAGACCACCCTTGCCCTCACACCTCTTGGCGAGGCGGTGCAGAAGGCATGGCTACAGACATCTGCCCACTCACAGACTCATGGCAACAACGTAGTGGTACATGCGTGCGTATGTATGCCTGACCATTTCCACGGTGTAATAGAAGTGCTGGAGCCTATGCAGTGGAGTTTGGGCGATGTCATCCAGGCCTTCAAAGCTTCTTGTACCAGTTTGTGGCAGCAGCAACAGGGGCTTCCGTCCTCTACCAATCGACCGATATCGGCCGATTGTATGAGTGATGGCGCACCTGCCTGGCTGCGCGAGAAGGCTGCTCTTCACTATAACGAAGGGACCCTGATACGAAGCATGTCAAAGAAGCAACGCCAGGAATACTACACCTTCGTGGGACGCCAGCGGCGCCCGCTCTTCGATGACAACTACGACGACACGGTGTGCCTTGACGAGCGCCACCGTCAAGCGATGATAGCCTATGTGCATGACAATCCGAGGCGTGCTCAACTGAGGCGACTCCTGCCTGACTATTTGTGCAGATGTCTGCATGTGCAGATAGGAGATCGTAGCTATGGCGCATTCGGGAACCTGTTCCTTCTGAGGTGGCCTCGTAAGGTGCAGGTGATGTGCCATCGTAAGCATCCCTACAATGGTTATCCGTACGAAGAAACTGACGACTACTTCCGTGAGCGAAGCCAATGGGAAACTGCTGTTATGGAAGGTGCCACCGTCATCGTAACCCCAGGTATCTCTCGTGGTGAACAACTGATGAAAAATGAGTGCATAGAGCGAGGTTTCCCGCTAATACATCTGCAGGCGACGCCAATAGGCCAGTATTGGAAACCCGAGAAAAAGCGCTTTGAGGCTTGTGCTAGGGGCTCGTTGCTCATATTGGCTCCTTGGGATCTCGATACAATGGGTGATGTCGGCAATGTACCATCCGATAGTGACTATAGTCGCTTTCACAATCTCAACATACTGGCTGCTGAGATATGTTCTTTTAATGGTGAAGTAAAGATAATTAGAAAAAACAAGGAATTATGATACATGTTCTCACGGTGTAAACGGGTGTAAGAAAAATCTGAATATATTTGTTGTTCTCAATTTTAATGTGTACCTTTGCATCGGATCAATAACTAAAAACAGAATATGAAAAAGGTTGTGATCATGTTGATGGCTGTGCTGTTGGTGGCGGCATGTGCTACGCTTACGCCCGAAGAGAAAGCTGCACGCGAGGCGGCTGTCAAGGAGTACGTGAAGTCGGCTGTGGTAAAACAAAAGTACAAGATTAACATCAGCGCGATGAGGCCGATGCGCGGCATGGAACGCTCTGTCAGCGGTCCGTGGCTGAAGGTGGACAGTACCACGGTGGAATGCTGGCTGCCCTATGCCGGTCTTGACGACGTTCCACACATGAAGACTCGTTCTGAGGTGCGTATGGACTCGAAGATTGAAATCAAGTCTGAGGTAAAGGACTATGTGACTGGCATAGACCCCATGGAGGAGCGCGCTGTCATCAGGTTCAATGCCGAAGATCATGGCTTTAAATGTAAGTTTACCATCACCATTGAGAATACAGGTAAAGCCCGAATCCAATACGAGCCAGAAGGCCGCGACTATATTGACTACGAGGGAAGCGTTGTTATTATTAAAGATTAAACATTAAACATTAAATTCGCTTCGCTCAGAAGCATTAAAGATTAAAATAGATGGAACAGAATAAGGCTTTATGGTTTGACAACATCCGTATCTATCATCTGCTGATAGACAGATTCAACGGAGGATGGCAGGTGCCGCCAAAGAGCGAGAATGTCTTTTGTGGGGGAAACCTGCAGGGAGTTATCGACAAGCTGGACTATATCCGGGAACTGGGCTTCACGGCCATCATGCTCTCGCCCATCTTCAAGTCGGCCAACTACCACGGCTACCACACGCTGAATTTCGATGAGGTGGACCCGCATCTCGGCACGTGGGCAGACTACCAGCGGCTGTTGGATACGGCCCACGAGAAAGGGATGAAGGTAATCTGCGACTTCGTGCCCAACCATTGCTGGTATGAGGCACCGATGTTCCAGCAGTCGCTGCTCAAAAACGGCGGCAAGCACCGCGACTGGTTCTTCTATAAGAACGAGAACAGCGACGAGTTTGTCTCGTTCTTGGGCTTTGGCGACCTGCCCAAGTTCAATCTGACAAATCCTGAGGTGGCTGCTTTCATGATTGACAAGGCAGAGCAACTTGCCCGTATGGGGGTGGATGCCTTCCGCATCGACCACGCCCTGGGACAGCCGCACAGTTTCCTGCAGCGTTTCCGCGATAGCATGCAGGCCGTCCGCAGCGACATCGTCGTGTTTGGCGAGGTGTGGGCCTTCGGTATCGGTCCGCAGTTGGCCAGCCAGCTCTACTTCAAGACACCAGAACGGCTAAACGAGTTCCTGGCCCAGGACACGAAGCCCTTTAGTCAGGAGAGCCTGCAGACCGACTATGTGGAAACGCTGGACGGTGTGCTGGACTTTGCCTATCGCGACATCCTCTTGGAAGAGGTCCGTGCTGGTCGCGGCATCAAGGGTAATCAGACTCTTCGCGACAAGGTGGATGCCCACTTTGCCAACTATCCCGACGGCTTCAAGCTGGTGCTGTTCTTGGACAATCACGACACCGACCGCTTCCTCTTCGACTGTCACGACGACACGACGCTGTTGCAGGAGGCCATCGATTTCACCAGGGAGCTGCCGCGCCCCTTCTCGTTCCTCTATGGCACCGAGCAGCTCATGACCAACAATCCTTCTATCTTCAACGCTGAACCGTATGCCGACCTCCGCGTGCGCAACTGCATGGACTGGGCTGTGCAACCGAAGTTGAAATGAAGTAATCATAAACTTCTCTCTTTGAGAGTGTGGCGTTGCAATCAAATTTCAAACGACAATGAATACAGAAACATATCAATTAGGTAAAGAGTTAGACTCTTTCAACTACCAGGAAGTACAAAACGCTATTCTGGCCATTCTGGAGAAAGGTTGCAGTGTGGAGCTCGACATGTCTGCGTGCAACTACATTTCCAGTTCTGGTTTGCGTGTGTTGCTCTATACCAAGAAGGTGGCTGCCGCCAAGGGGCTGAAGGTCTGTCTGAAGGGTGTGGGTGCCGAGGTACAGGACATCATGTCGGTCACGGGGTTCGATCAATTCTTCGATTATGCATAGAGTCGACATCTTTCCAACGCATGAGTATCAGGGGCTGAAGCTGCGCACGGGGCGCCCCTATCCCTTCGGGGCAACGGTCTACGGCAATGCCGTCAACTTCTCCGTCTATTCGCGCTATGCCACCGACTGCACGCTGGTGCTCTTCCACAACCACGAGGAGCAACCGTTCGTCGAGATTCCATTCTTCAAGGAGTTTCGCCTCGGCAACGTGTTTTCGATGATGGTTTTCGACCTGGACTACGAGAACATCGAGTACGGTTTTCGTATGGACGGGCCGTATCAGCCCGAGGAGGGGCACCGCTTTGACAAGACCAAGATTCTGCTCGACCCATACGCCAAACTCATCGTGGGCCGCGACGTCTGGGGTAAGCAGCCCAACTGGGACAGTCTCTACCAGTACCGCGCCCGCGTGGTCTTCGACGACTTCGACTGGGAGAACGACCTGCCGATGGAGACGCCCGTCAACGACCTCATCGTCTATGAGATGCACGTGCGCAACTTCACCTGTGGCGAGGGCTCTGGCGTCAGACATCGGGGCACGTTTGCCGGCATCGTCGAGAAGATACCATATCTGAAGGAGCTGGGTGTAAACTGTGTGGAGCTGATGCCTATCCACGAGTTCGACGAGTTCGAGAACTACCGGCCCTCGCCCGTCGACGGTCATCCGCTCTACAACCTATGGGGCTACAGCAATGTCGGTTTCTTCGCTCCTAAGGCCGCCTATGCGTCGTCGGGACGGTTCTCGATGCAGGTCGACGAATTGAAGAATCTCGTCAAGCGGCTGCACGCCAACGGCATCGAGGTCATCCTCGACGTCGTCTTCAACCACACCGCCGAGGGCGACCAGCGCGGACCCTATATCTCCTATCGGGGCATCGACAACAAGACGTACTACATGCTCACGCCCGATGGTTCGTACTTCAACTTCAGCGGCTGCGGCAATACGCTGAACTGCAACAATCCTAATGTGCGCGACATGATTGTCGAGAGTCTGCGCTATTGGGTCACCGACTACCATATCGACGGCTTCCGCTTCGACCTCGCCGCCATCCTCGGACGCGACCAGAACGGCAATCCCATGTCCAACCCGCCACTGCTCGAATCACTCGCCCACGACCCCATTCTAGGCAAGACAAAGCTCATCGCTGAGGCTTGGGATGCTGGCGGACTCTATCAGGTGGGTTCCTTCCCATCGTGGGGGCGCTGGGCAGAATGGAACGGAAAGTTCCGCGACAGCATCCGCCGCTTCCTGAAGGGCGACGAGGGCGTGATTGGCGACGTCAAGGAGCGCATCATCGGATCGCCTGACCTCTATGCCTCGCAGGGCCGCGGCATCAAGGCCAGCGTCAACTTCGTCACGGCGCACGACGGCTTTACCCTCATGGACCTCGTCTCCTACAACGACAAGCACAATGAAGCCAACGACGAGGACAACCGTGACGGCGAGAACCACAACAACAGCTGGAACTGCGGCTGCGAAGGTCCTACGGACGATGCTGACATCAATGCCTTGCGCCACCGTCAGGTGAAGAATGCCGTGACGATGCTCATGGTCAGCCAGGGCATCCCTATGGTGCTCTCTGGCGACGAGATGGGAAACTCGCAGCAGGGCAACAACAATGCCTACTGCCAGGACAACGATATTGCCTGGCTCGACTGGAACGACCTGGAGCGGAATGCCGACATCTTCCGATACTTCAAACGCATGATTCAGTTCCGCCGTCAGCACAAAGTGCTGCGCTACGACGAGCATCTGAGCCACACCGACTATCGTAATCTCGGCTACCCCGACTTCTCGTGGCACGGCGTCAAGGCTTGGCAACCCTGGACTGGCTACAACAACCTCACCCTGGCCTTCATGCTCAACGGCCAGTATGCAGGGAACGATGATTTCATCTACGTCGCTATGAACATGCACTGGGAGATGCACGGCTTCGAGCTTCCCCAGCTTCCTGACGGCTTCTCATGGCGAGTCTTTGCCAACACCGGCATGACCGCCCCCGACGATATTGCGGAGCCGGGCGAGGAATCCCTCGTCGACAACCAGCGCGAGATTCTGGTAGGTCCCCGTTCCATCATGGTTCTCGTAGGCAAATCATAAACTTCAAACATCAAACATCAAACTTCAAACTTCAAACTTCAAACTTCAAACTCCATGTCCCTCCTGCATTACCAGTCCATCCGGGGGAAGGCCCGCGAGATACTCAAGGCCATCCTTCTCACGCCCGAGGTCGCCTCGTGCGGACCGAGGGATTTCATGCTGCTCCGCCTGGCATGCGAGGAGATTGTCATGAACATCACATCGTACGCCTATCCCGAAGGTGGTGACGGATTCATGGATGTGGAAGTCGAAAGCCGTGATAATCGCGTTGTCATCCATTTCAGCGATGGCGGTACGCCCTTCAACCCGTTGGAGCACAAGGATCCCGACATCAATATGCTGTGGAAGCTGCGTCATGTTGGGGGCCTCGGCATCTTTCTCATTCTCAAAAAGATGGATGCCGTCCACTACGCCTACGAGGACAACAAAAACGTACTGACCATCGTCAAAGTCTGCAGCTAACAAATCATAAACATCAAACTTCTCTCTTTGAGAGTGTGGCGTTGCAATCAAATTTCAAACTTCAAACTTCACACATGGAAAGTAGTCAAACCATGAAGTGGGTCTCCTGTTGGGGCAACGCCACCTCCATCAAAGATTGTTGCTATTTTTAATGTTTAATTTTTAATATTTCATTTTTATTTCGTAACTTTGTGCCCAAATTGCTACCATTCCTGCTGAAGAGATAGCATCGCAACATCGAAATACTGTAATAACTAAAACAAGACAATATGAAAAGGTCAATGATAGTTGCTGCTCTGGCAGCGTTGTGTTGCCTTAGTGCCTGCAATCAGAAGAAGGGCGAGGAAGTAACCCTTCAAGTGAGAACCCAATATGGCATCCTTGAGGGCTTCGAGGAGAATGGGGTGAAGAAGTTTCTGGGCGTACCCTTTGCCCAGGCTCCTCTCGGTGAACTGCGTTGGAAGGCACCACAGCCCGTACAGCCCTGGGAGGACATTCGCGAGGCCAGGCAGTTCGGTGACGACCCCATGCAGCTCGACATCTTTGGCGACATGTATTTCCGGGCTCCCGGCCGTAGCGAGGACTGTCTCTATCTCAACATCTGGACCACTGCCGCTACCACGGCCGACGCCCTGCCCGTGCTCATCTATTTCAATGGTGGCGGCCTGATGGCCGGCTCTGGCAGCGAACCACGCTACGACGGCTCCTCCATTGCCAAGGAAGGGGTCATCGCCGTGACGGCCAACTACCGAGAGGGGGTGTTCGGCTACTTTGCACACCCCGAACTCACGGAGGCTTCCGACTATAAGGGCAGCGGCAACTATGGCTTCCTCGACCAGGTGGCTGCCATCAAGTGGGTAAAGGAGAACATCGCTGCCTTTGGCGGCAACCCTGACCGCATCACCATCGTCGGTGAGTCGGCAGGAGCCTTCTCCGTCTCCCTGCTCATGTGTTCGCCGCTCTCCAAGGATCTTATTGCCGGTGCCATCCTCTCATCCGGTGCCGAGGTGATGCCCAACAAGCCTGCCACACTGGCTGAGGCTGAAGCTGCTGGTGTCGCCGCCCTCAAGGCAGCAGGCATTGCCAGTCTGGCCGATGCTATGGCCCTCAGTGCCGACTCGCTGCAGAAGGTCCTTCCTTCAAGAGGCATGTCAAGGGTCGTACTCGACGGCTACTTCATGAAGGAGAGTGCTGATGCCGTATTCCAGAAGAATCAGCAGGCGCAGGTGCCCCTCCTGGCTGGCTGGAACTCGCTCGAAGGTCACCCCATGCAGGCACTGGCAGGACAGACTCCCACCGTCCAGAACTACAAGAATGCCCTGAGAGGTCAGTTTGGCCTTATGACCGACGAGATATTTGAGGCTTACGGCATCACCACCGACCAGGATGTGCTGAGCCAGAAGGGTCTCGACCTCGCCTCCGACCTCTTCACCGGCTTCCCCACATGGAAGGCATGCGACTACCATGCGCAGTCCGGCCTGCCCGTCTACCGCTATCACTACATGCACCCGCGTCCACAGGTGTCGGCCAAGATGGGCGACAAGACGGCAGCCCTGGCTGGCGGCGTACGCGAGAAGACCGAAGAGGAGAAGAAAGCCGCTGCCCAGCAGCCTGCCATCGCTCCCGGTGCCGTACACTCTGCCGACATCGAGTATGCCATGGGTAACCTCGACACCAACCAGTACTACGACTGGCAGCAGGAGGACTATGACATCTCCAAGCTGTTCCTCTCTTATTATGCAAACTTCTGCAAAACTGGCAATCCCAACGGCGAGGGACTCCCCCAGTGGACGCCCGTCACCAGCGATAACCGAGACAGGGCTCCCGTCATGATCATCGATGTGGAGTCCAAGGAGGTTGCTTCCCCCGAGAGGGAGAACGCCTACCGCACACTCGAAAAGTTCTATAAGGAAAAGGCAAATAACCTCTAATCTCTCTACTCCCCAAAAACATGAACAAGCGTTTGCTGGTCCACCTTGTCTTGCTCGCCACGTGCGTCGCCTCCTGGGCTCAGCCCACGCTCCTCGAGCGCTATAACGTCACCACCCTCGACCTCTCCGCAGGACTGCCACACAACAACGTCAACCACATCTTCGTCGACAGTCAGGGCTTCGTCTGGATATCCACCTACGGCGGTGGTGCCGTGCGCTACGACGGCTACAGCTTCACCACCCCCCTCCTCACACCACCCACACCACCCACCAATACCCACCGTCACCCACATCCACCCACTCTTAGCAACTCCTGTAAAGGCTTTGCTGAAGACCCCTATCACCGCCTCTGGATAGCCTACGACGAAGGTGTATACGTCTTCGACACACGCACCATGGCCCCCGTCATACCCGCCATGGCTCCCACCGCCGCCGCCACCGCCCATCGCGACATCGCACACCTCCTCAGGCGCGAGTCCGTCAGAGTCTATTGCGACAGTAAGGGAGCCCTCTGGCACGTCATGCGCGACAGCATTCTCCGATACACCTTCCGACCCGACGGCTCCGTCAGACACATCAGCCGCTGCCCCTACCGCGGCAACACTCCCGACATCCAGCTGCACGACATCGACCACAATGGCACCGTATGGGTCAACCTCAACAACGCCCTCTGCCGACTCTGCGACAACGGACACCACCTCGAGCAGCGTCCCATAGCACCCGTCCTTCAGCAACTCCAAGGACACTACGTCACCGACCTCCTCAAGCGCGACCACCACGTCTGGATAGCCACCAACCAGGGACTCTACGCCTACGACCTCTATAACGCCACACTCCAGCACTACCGCCACACCTCAGATCCCCACTCCCTGCCCCACAACTACGCCACCTCCCTCGCACTCACCTCCGACGGACAGCTCATCGTCGGAACCCTACGCGGACTCTCCCTCTTTCACGACCTCTCCCGACGCTTCCTCTCATGGAACACCTCCACCACCCACCGACCCATGCCCAGCGACTTCGTACACTGCCTCCTCACCTATGGCCACCAGCTATGGATAGGCACCGAGACAGCCGGCATCATCCAGCTCTCACCTAAACCCCTCCTGATCCGCAACTATGCCTCTATCCACGGCGACCCAACATCCCTCTCACCACATCCCGTCAATGCCATACATGTCCAGCCCGACGGCACCCTCTGGGTCGGCACCGTCGAAGGAGGTCTTAACCGCCGCCTATCCGACGGCACCTTCCAGCATTGGACCACTGCCAACTCCGGCCTCTCCCATAACTCCGTCTCCGTCCTCCAGTCCGACCCCAACGGCAACCTCTGGATAGGCACCTGGGGAGGAGGTATCAGCCGCCTCACCATGCCCCGTCCAAGCGGAAACAATCCAAATATCCCAGCCAATATCCAACACCTCGACGTGCCCCCTCACATGGAGCCCCTCATCTCCTATATCGGTGCCCTCGCCTACGACCCTCAGCACGACGCACTCTGGATAGGCTCCAACGACGGAATCTTCCTCTACAACCTCAAAACCCGCACACTCCAAGACCCCATCAACAACAATCGTCAGGTACGAGGCTGCATCGGTGCCCTTATCTGCCACGACGGACAGCTCTGGATGGGCAGCCTTGCAGGACTCTGCATCATCGACCTACGTAGCGGCCCAGGCCCCGACGGCAAGTACAAAAGCCGCCGACTGCGCCAGAAACTCGACCAGCCGCAGTCACCCGTGGTCGACAAGATCTCGTGCTTCTGTGAGACTAAGGACGGCACACTGTGGATAGGAAGTAGCAGCTATGGCCTCTACCGTCGTGTCGTCGATGAACAGGGAAAGGAGCATTTCGAAGCGCTGACCACGGACGACGGTCTGGTTAACAATGCCGTCAAAGGCATCGTTGAGGACGTACAGGGGCGGTTGTGGATCACGACGAACAATGGGCTGTCGATTTATGACCCGCGCACGCGTACCTTTAAAAATTTTGGCGAACGCGAGGGACTGCTCTGTCAGCACTTTTACTGGAACTCTGCTGTCAAGGGTCCTGATGGTGCCATCTTTCTGGGCAGCATTGCTGGTTTGACGGAGGTCCGTGGTGAGAACCGTGATGCCGACTATCCTGTGCACCTGACTTTTACAAGGCTGCTGGTAGACAATCAAGAGGTGACGGCTGTGGATAATTCTATTTTAGACGCTGACATCTCTCAGGCTGAACGCATCAGACTGCATGAGTCGAACAAGTCATTTGAGATTCATTTCTCGACCTTGACCTACGCCGGTGAGGTGCAGGGGCACTACAGTTACCGGCTGAAGGGCTTTGAGGACGACTGGACCGTCTTGAAGCCCGGCGAGCATTCCGTCCGCTATACCACTCTAAAGCCTGGCGCATATACCTTTGAGGTGGTGTGTGCAGAAGATGGTGACAGCCGCAGTCACACCATCAGTATTGACGTGGTGGTGACACCCTATTTCTGGAAGAGCTGGTGGTTTATAGTGCTCGTCGTGCTGTTGATGGCTGCCGTCGTGGTGTGGTTCTACCGTCGTCGTGTCGCCACGCTACGTCGTCAGGAGGCTGAAAAACTGCTTGCCCCCATCCGCAAGGCGATGGAGGATGCCGATGACCCCGGCCAGTTGCAGTCGCGCATCCAAACCATTCTCGACAGTCATCAGTACCTGAAGAAGAGTTTCCGCCGTACGGTGGAGGCAGACAAGCAGGAGACCCAGAAGAACAACAAGACGCTGGTGGAGCGTGCCACGGAGGTGTTGGAGCAGAACTACATGAACAGTGACTTCGGCATCACCGAGTTTGCTGAGGCATTGGGCATGAGTCGCAGTCTGCTGTCGAAGCGTCTGAATGCCGACACGGGACTGAGTACAGGACAGTTTATCCGCAACTACCGTCTGTCGGTTGCCCGTAGACTGTTGTTGGAAAATATGGCTAACCGCAACATCACCGAGATTGCTTATAAGGTGGGTTTCAATGATCCGAAGTATTTTACCCGCTGCTTTACCCGCCAATACGGCCATAGCCCTAGCACCTATAGTGGGGAGGATGAATAAGTAGACAAAATAGTCAAAATTGACGGAAATAGTGCCGTATAAACGCGTTTTTGACGTTTTATCCACCTTATTTCTTTATTTATCCACCTCTTGCGCGTATAAATTCTATAATTTTGCGGCACTATTTTTCACTATTAACTAAAACAAAATAACAAAATGAGAAAACAAGCATTATTCTCTTTGATGCTGACTTTAGGCGTCACGGGAGGACTTTCTGTCTGTCCTGTCAACGTCAAGGCAGCTGTGACCCAGCAGACCATCAAGGTCAAGGGTCAAGTGGTAGACCAAACGGGGGA
>Ga0247611_10008080_pt1 | contig 13050 bp, 10 predicted proteins | sample 177DNAGHGhighgp2_FD_192422 | JGI IMG/M metagenome (GOLD analysis project Ga0247611, IMG submission 192422) | Sheep rumen microbial communities from Palmerston North, Manawatu-Wanganui, New Zealand - 1770 DNA GHGhigh gp2 | ecosystem: Host-associated > Mammals > Digestive system > Stomach > Rumen... | reverse complement strand
CCACCTTTTCATTGACGGTTTTGGCGTTGAAGGTTTTCCTGATGTTCTTTAAATCAAGCATGTTCCCGTCCTCCTTTGCCCGCGCGGTTCACGGAGAAATGGGCCTTCCAGTAAGGAATGCCCAGGAAAACAGCCACGATCAGCGCGGACAGGAGCTTGAGCAGGTTGGTGTTCAGGCCCAGCCACAGCACCACCTGAATCACGATGTAATAAATCACCGCGCCAATGGCGACGCCCGTGAGCTTCAGGGCAAAATTCCGGAACAGCTTTCCGAAAACCACTTCGCTGATGATCACGGCGGCCAGGCCGATCACGATAGCCCCGCGGCCCATGTTCACGTCCACAAAGCCCTGGTAATGGGACAGTAGCGCGGAGGACAGGGCCACGATGCCGTTGGAGATCATCAGACCCAGGATTTTGGCCTTGTTGGTGTTGATGCCCTGGGCCCGGGACATGGCTTCGTTGGCCCCGGTAGCGCGCAGGGAGCAGCCCAATTCCGTGCCGAAGAACCAATACAGAACGCCGATCAGCAGCGCCAGAATCAGCAGCACGGTAAAGATGGGATTGCCGAAGCCTGCCGTCCGCACGTTCCGTTGGCTGACGATGAGGGCGTACTTGGTCACGTTGATGCCCTGATTGGCCTTAAATTCCATGATCGCCAGGTTGATGGAATACAGGCTCAGTTGGGTCAGAATGCCCGCCAATATGGGCGGGATACCCATGGCGGTGTGGAATACGCCTGTCAGCAGCCCCGCCAGCATCCCGGCGATGACAGCACACAGCAGCGCTACCCACACGTTCACCCCGTTCAGCATCAGCATTACGCACACCGCACCGCCGGTGGCCATGCTGCCGTCTACGGTCAGGTCGGCCAGGTCCAGCACCTTATAGGTGATATATACGCCAATGGCCATGATGCCCCAGATCAGCCCTTGGGCAATGGCTCCCGGCATCGCGTTGAGAAGAGCGGTCAAGTTCATACAGGAAACCTCCAAGCCGCGGGAAAGGAGCAGCTTTCGCTGCTCCTTTTCCGCAAAGTATTATTGAATCGCCACGTAGTCCTCGGGAATCTGAACACCCAGGAGCGCGCACATTTCCGCGTTGTATTCCTTCGTCACGTTGGGGGCGAAGCGCACATTCATGGTGGCCACATCAGCGCCATTGACCAATACTTCATAGGCCATTTCGCCGGTGGCATAGCCCAGATCGTAATAGCTGATGGACAGGGTGGCCACGCCGCAGCCCGCGCAGATGCCTTCTTCACCCACGATGGCAGGCTTCATGGCAGGCTCCAGCACGTTCCGGATCGCTTCGGTGCAGGAAGCGGCAGTGTTATCTGTGGGGATATACAGCACATCACAGCCGTCGCAGGCGTTCTGGGTCACGGAGGCCACGTCGTTGGAATCGGCGAAGGTGTACTCCACGCATTCATAGCCCAGGGCGGTCAGATACCCGGTGATCACATCCACCTGGTATTTGGAGTTGGGCTCGGCGGAGCAATAGAGCAGGCCCACCTTCTTGGCGTCGGGGAACAGCTCATGCAGCATATTGGCCTGCTGTTCCAGGGGAGCCAGGTCGCTGGTGCCGGACACGTTCATGCCGGTGGCCCCGTTCCAATCGTCGATATCCAGGGCGGTGGCGTAGTCGGTCACGCTGGTGCCCAAAATGGGGATATCGCCTGTGGCGGCCACGGCAGCCTGGAGGGCGGGGGTGGCGTTGGCCATGATCAGGTTCACGCCGCCGGAAATAAAGTTGTTCACGATGGTGGAGCAGGTGTTGGAATCGCCGGAAGCGTTCTGCACGTCAAAGGTCACCTTGTCGCCCAGCTTTTCCTTCAGCGCGTCCTGGAAGCCCTGGGTGGCGGCGTCCAGCGCCACGTGCTGCACCAGCTGGCAAATGCCGACGCGGTAGGTGTCTTCCGCCATAGCGGCTGCGCTCAGGCTAAGCGTCAAAACGAGGGCAAGGATCATAGCGGCTGTTTTTTTCATAAGTGGTTCCTCCTGTCGTTTTTTGATTTATCAAAAAGACGGCCCTTCCCATCCGGAAGAGCCGTCTTGATGAACTTCGTTTTTTCATCAGGAGCAGTTCCTGCAGATGGGAGAGCGCGTAAAAAAGAACACAAAAAAGTAAAAGCGCAGAGCGTAAAGCTTCTGCGCTGCGTTCTGAACCGTATGGCAAACAGACACCATGGGGGCATACATATGGCGGGATAAGGACTGCGCGTTCAAGCTGCGTTTCATGGAAATCCCGCCTTTCTGTCAATTTATGTTAGCAGTTTACCACCGTTTTTTAAGAAGTCAAGCCCATAACCCCTCAAAAACAATGTTTGTACAATCCTATTCCCACTCGCTCCTGGCAAAGCCATTTTAAGCGATTTTGTTAGGCTTGTTTAGCTCCTATTATCCACATTCGTCATATTCCATCCTTTGGGATGGGCTATCCGACTTTGTGTTGCCAAAGTGTTGCCACGCTTGACGCCCTTAGTATATCAAAGAATGACGCAAAAATCAAGCATATTCGTTTACTTTATTAGCAAATCATTTTTTCTATTATGTGTAATCTTTTTGTCACAGGCGGAAGTCTGCCTTCCGCTTAGTCTGCCTTCCGCTTAGATAATATGAAGTGACCCCGCATTTGCAGCAACGTGGATTTACCCGTATACTGTCAGATGCTAAATCACGCCAGCAGCGGGGCTTACCGCATGCAAAGGAGGTCACTTCATGTATAGGATACTCAAAATTGGGATGGATGTCCATACCACAAATTACACTCTTTGCGCACTGGAAAGCAAATTCGGTGAAGAAGACACAGTACTGGCAAACATCACGGTGGGACCTGACCATAAGAATGTTCTGGATTTCGTTCGGAGAATCAAAGAGAAAAAGGATCCAAAGGGTAAAGATAAAATCGATGTGGAGTGTGGGTACGAAGCCGGATGTCTCGGATACTCTCTTTACCAGCTACTGTCAGCATGCAAGTTGAAATGTACGATTCTGACACCGACAACAATGCACTCAGAGAAAGGGCCTCGGATCAAAACTGACAGGAGGGATGCGAAACTTATCGCACAGTGTCTTTCCAACGGTGGATACCATGCAGTACATATACCGACTGCAGAAGACAATGTCGTTAAGGAATATGTCCGGATGCGGGATGACCATAAGCTTGCACTAAAGAAGGTGAAACAGCAAACCAATGCACTCTGCATACGATTCGGATTCCTTTATGATGGAACCAAATGGACCGGAATACATCTGAAATGGCTTCGGGCGCTGGCGTTGCCGGAACTGGTGCGCGAAACACTGAATGAATACCTGGCTACATATGATGAACTGACAGCCAAGATTGCTAGATTTGACCAGCGAATTCAGGAGATTGCTGGTCAGGAGCAGTATCGGGAGAAAGTCAGAAAACTGGAGTGCTTCCTGGGAATTAAGACGCACACCGCATTGTCGCTGATTGTCGAAACCGGCGATTTTATCCGATTTCGGAAAGGCAATGTCTATGCGGCCTATCTGGGATTGGCTCCGGGTGAACACTCCAGCGCTGAAAGTGGCGGCAGGCTTGGAATTACAAAAGCAGGGAACTCGCATCTGAGACGATTGCTGATTGAAGCAGCCGGAGGAATCTGTAAAGGACAGATCGGCAAGAAATCCAAGGATTTGATTGCCCGACAAGCGGGCAATTCAGCGGAAGTTATCGTCTATGCAGATAAAGCCAACATCCGACTTCGGAGTAAATACTACCGGTTAATACGGCATGGGAAGAAAAGAAACGTTGCGGTAACGGCAGTGGCCAGGGCACTTGCCTGCTTTGTTTGGGGAATGATGACCGATAATATTCATGGGAATGCTGCTTGATGCCTCCGTCCCTGCCGACCTGGACAGAACATGTTCGGCCAGCTGATCCGTAGCCACGGCGACGGGCGGGATGGGATCGGAGCAAAAAGAAGACAATCCTCCCGCCCATCGCCTGCCTGATTATAGCCGGCCGAACATAACCTGTCCAGGCAATCGGGCAAGGAGTAGTATTTTTTCCGCATCCGTATAGCGAAAAAATCTCCACCCCTTGCCCGAACGGCAGGCTTGCGTGTGGCCAAACGTTTTCGGCTCGGGGACGAACAGGCTCGGAACTGTTTCCCCCAGGCAGTCACTTATTACTGAATTCACTTTCGACAGCATCTGGAAAGAGCTGTGATCACTGAAAGGTTCGAGCCAACTGCGCTTCTCCTATGTTGGCATGGGCAACCATGATCCACGCTCTTAGATCGCAGAGCTCTCGGCGGACCATTAGCCTGTTGGTAACCAACCCACGAATAACAGAGTGGCCAATGCCGGAGACTGTTAAATCAGAGCTCTTTCCACGTGCTGTCGGGATTGAAATTACTGGGCCTGTCAAGTTTCAGAGAAAAACTCTCAGACTCTCTTGACAAGGGTCACTTCATAACAGGAGATCGAAAAAGCGCTATCCACCTATACCCTCCAATAACCCGCAAACGCTTGCTATTACTGGATTTCCAAAGATTTCGATCGTTCGTGTAACCTCCAAAAACCACCTGTTTTACCCTAGTGCGATTAGCAGGAAATTAGCAGAGCTAATTTTGGCGGTAGGCCATTTTCCCAAACCATCCGCCAAAATTAGACGGTTCAGGAAAATGACTTTTTTGAAAACAGGCAAAAACAACGGCAAAAGTTTAGTATGAATAAACTTGGCATGATCCGTTCATTTGATCTGTTTTTCCCTCAGCAGCTCATGGTCTGGGTGCGACAGACAGGACAGAGAAGAAACTATGGATTATAATGGCTTTACCGGGATCGGCTTAGCAGCGCTTACACAAACCTTCGGGTCGAAGAGGTCCCCGGATTCCGATATGTGGAGCATACCGTTATCAGCACGGAGCCGGAGAGCGACGCTTTGGACAGGGTGTACAAATACGCAAAAGATCACGGAGATGAACATCCTAAAGTGATCGGCTGGGATTTTCCCAGGCTGTCTGTCGAGCAGATCAATGTATTCAGGATGCATGGATACACCGCAGCATGGATCGATCCTGCCGGAAGGCATGAACCCTGAAGGTCTGGATATCAAAAAACAGGCCGCGCACAGGTATGCGGCGATCCACATCGAACAACCCTTTGACAATCCCTTTTCCACCATCCCGGGCGCTTACCATACGCTTGGGGATTATATGAGAACAAACGGACTGGTACATGTGGAAGATGAAGTCATACCATGTTTTGAAACAGCCGGAGAAAGCATGGACGTCTATCTGGCTTGCAAGTGAAGAAACATCCATGAAATGAGGAAAGCAGAGACGGCGGATGATCCGGGCCTCCTCTGTCGGCGAAGGCTGAAGTCAGCACCTTCTTAGAATCAGGTTTTGTGACGAGCTTTTCACTCATTTCGAACACATCCATCGTTCGGATTTATTTACAAAACAGTTCGATTATGCTACTCTGAATCAATCGTTGTTACGCCGAGTGTAACCTCCTCTAAAACATCCAACAGCATCCGAACCGTATCAAGAGATGTCAGCATCGTGATGTTGTTCTGAGCAGCAACACGGCGAATCGCCACACCGTCGCCGTAATGGATCCCGGACAGAATCGCTCTTGTGTTGATGACGTATGCCACATAGCCTGCACGGATCGATTCCAGCACTTCTTCGCTGCCTTCACTTGGCTTGCGTCGGATCCTGGTACGGATCCCATGAGATTTCAGTACTTCTCCAGTAAGTGTCGTGGCTTCGATATTAAAGCCCATCTGATAAAAGCGTCTGACTAGGGGAACAGTCTCTTCTTTGTCCTCGTCCGCGACACTGACAAGCACTGTTCCGTAATTGCGCAGCCGAAGGCCGGCGGCGATCATCGCCTTAAAAGCAGCCCTGTGCAGTTTCCGATCATATCCAATCGCCTCTCCCGTTGATTTCATCTCCGGGGAGAGATAAGCATCCATTCCACCCAGCTTTGAAAAGGAGAAGGCCGGAACCTTGACATAGTACCTCGATTTTTCTTTCGGGTACCGTTCAAAAATCCCCTGTTGCTGCAGAGATACCCCCAAAATTGCAAGAGTCCCTATGTCCGCGAGGCTGAACCCTGTCGCTTTAGAAAGAAACGGCACTGTGCGGGATGAGCGGGGATTCACCTCAATTACATAGACTTTTTCATCCGGGGCCACGATAAACTGGATGTTGAACAGACCCATGATACCAATCCCAAGCCCCAGCTTTTCCGTGTAATCCAGAATTGTCTTCTTCACACGTTCTGACAAACTGTAGGAGGGGTATACACTAATGGAGTCCCCTGAATGGACACCGGTCCGTTCCACCAGTTCCATAATTCCCGGGACAAAGACATGTTGGCCATCGCAGACGGCGTCCACTTCCACCTCTTTGCCCCGTATGTATTTATCCACCAGAACTGGCTTGTCTGCATCTACTTCCACGGCAGAGCGCAGATAATCCCACATGGATGCTTCCTTTGCCACGATCTGCATTGCCCGTCCGCCTAACACAAAGCTGGGGCGGACAAGAACGGGATAGCCGATCTCTCTTGCCGCCTGAATGCCCGCTTCAATACTGGTGACCGCCTGGCCTGTCGGTTGAGGAATGTCCAGCGTGAGCAGCAGCTTTTCGAACGAATCCCGGTTCTCTGCACGATCAATGGCGTTATAATCGGTACCGATGATCGTCACGCCACGATCTTGCAGAGGCTGGGCAAGGTTGATTGCAGTCTGTCCGCCAAGTGTGGCGATCACACCTTCCGGCTTTTCAAGCAGAATGATGTTCATCACATCTTCCACACAGAGCGGTTCAAAGTACAGCTTATCGGAACAGGTATAGTCGGTGGAAACGGTCTCAGGGTTATTGTTGATAATGATTGCCTCGAATCCGGCTTTTCGGATGGTTTGGACCGCATGTACAGTTGAATAATCAAACTCCACTCCCTGCCCAATGCGGATCGGTCCGGAACCGAGAACGATGATCTTGCGCTTATCAGATACGACCGATTCATTTTCTTCCTCATATGTGGAGTAAAAGTAAGGGATATAGCTGTCAAATTCTGAGGCGCAGGTGTCGATCATCTTATAGACGGGAACAATGCTGTGTTCTGTTCGGAGCTGGAATATCTCCTCCTCCTGCATTTCCCAAAGTACGGCAATCTCGTGGTCTGAGAATCCCATTCTTTTTGCGTGACGCAATTCTGCAAGGTCGCGGGCCTGCTCCCGCAAAACCGCTTCCTCTGCCACGATGTTCCAAAACCCCTGAACGAAAAAACGATCGATCCCGGTTGCTTTGACGATACAGTCTTCTTCGCAGCCTCTACGCAAAAGCTCTGCAATCGCATAGATTCGGTCATCTGTTCCGTTCTGAATGTACTCAGCTAGTTCGGCAGTATCCTTGCTGTCGAATTTATCAAGATGTAGATGATAGGCACCGATTTCCAATGATCGAACACCTTTTAGAAGGCTTTCCTCAAAGCTCCTTCCGACGCTCATCACCTCGCCGGTGGCTTTCATCTGAGTGGAAAGGGTGTTGTTGGCGTCTGCGAATTTGTCAAAGGGGAACCGGGGCAGTTTGGTTACAACATAGTCAAGCGCGGGCTCAAAGGCTGCGGGTGTGTTGGCAATTTGTATCTCATCAAGAGTCATGCCGATGCCGATTTTGGCAGAGACCCGGGCAATGGGATAACCGCTTGCCTTGGAGGCGAGTGCCGAAGAACGCGAGACTCTTGGGTTAACCTCGATCAAGTAATATTGGAAGGACTTCGGGTCAAGGGCAAACTGGACATTGCAGCCTCCTTCAATTTTCAGCGCGCGAATGATTTTCAGGGCGCTGTCCCGAAGCATCTGATACTCCTTATTGCTCAGCGTCTGTGAGGGACAGACCACAATGGAATCTCCCGTATGGATACCAACCGGATCAAGGTTTTCCATGTTACAGATCGTGATGGCTGTATCATTCCGGTCTCGCATGACCTCATATTCGATTTCCTTATATCCTTTGACACTCTTTTCCACCAACACCTGCTGCACAGGGGACAATTCCAATGCATGCTTCATTAGTATTTCAAAGCTCTCCGGGTCATCGGCAAAACCGCCACCTGTTCCTCCGAGGGTAAAGGCGGGGCGCAGCACAACCGGATAGCCGATCTTCTCCGCTATTTCCAGCCCTTCCTCCACAGAAGAAGCTGTGTCGGAAGGAAGAGTCGGCTCACCAAGCGCCTGACACAGACATTTGAACTGTTCCCGATCTTCCGCCTGTTCGATGGAACTGCCGGGGGTCCCCAAAAGCTCGACCCTGCATTCAGCCAGAACACCCTTTCGATCAAGCTCCATGGCAAGATTCAGCCCGGTTTGACCGCCAATACCTGGAAGGATCGCATTGGGCCTTTCATAACGAATGATCTTTGCGATGTATTCGAGGGTCAGGGGCTCCATATAGACTTTATCTGCAATGGCAGTGTCCGTCATAATTGTTGCCGGATTGGAATTGCACAGGATCACCTCGTACCCTTCTTCTTTGAGTGCAAGACATGCCTGGGTCCCGGCATAATCGAATTCTGCCGCCTGACCGATCACGATCGGCCCGGAACCGATCACAAGGATCCGATGAATATCTTTTCTCTTAGGCATGGCGTTCCTCCATCAATGCTGTAAATTGATCAAACAGGTGTCCACTGTCCTGTGGACCAGGCGCGCTTTCCGGGTGATACTGTACGCTAAAGGCCCGATCCGCCTCGCATTTGATTCCCTCTATTGTCCCATCCAGTAAATTGCGGTGTGTTACAATGAGTGAAGTGTTTGAAAGACTGTCCTCACTGACTGCATAGGAATGATTCTGAGCCGTGATTTCGATCTTTCCGGTTTCCAGGTCCTTTACCGGATGATTTCCGCCCCGATGTCCGAATTTCAGCTTATAGGTCTTTGCACCATAAGCCAGAGAGAGGATCTGGTGTCCCAAGCAGATACCGAAAATTGGGATCTGTCCAAGCAATGTCCTCACCGTCTGTATGGTCTGAGGCACATCTGTCGGATCGCCCGGGCCGTTTGAAAGGAAGACCCCGTCGGGTCGAAGTCCACAAATGGCTTCTGCCGTCGTATCCCAGGGGACTACGGTAACGCGGCAGCCTCGCGCTGTGAGAGAACGCACGATATTACGCTTCATCCCGCAGTCGATTGCCACAACATGAAACCTCGTCTGTTCTCCAAAAACCTCATATGGCTTTTGGCAGCTGACTCTGGAAACCGCATTGTGAGGAATCCGGTAGTCTTTCATCTTTTCAAGGCCAGCCTCCACGGTTGTTGCTATATTGGTCAGGAGTGCCTTTCGGCTCCCATAATCTCGAATCGAGCGATTCAGCTTCCGGGTATCCACGCCTCCGATCCCGGTGATGCCATACTGCTTCATCACGTCTCCCAGCGTACTCACAGAACGGAAATTGGAGGGCTTGTCGTTGTATTCCCGCACGATAAGCGCGCCGATGGTAGGCGTCTGCGTCTCGTAGTCGTCTTTTGCCATACCATAGTTCCCGATGAGCGGATAGGTCATCACCACCGCTTGATCGGTATAGGATGGATCGGACAGGATCTCCTGATAGCCCACCATGGAGGTGTTGAACACAATTTCCAATATTTTTTCCTGCGGAGAACCAAAGGAGAAACCGAAATATTCCTCCCCGTTCTCTAAAATGATTTTTCTGTCAGGAAGCTTAGCCATGGGTCATTTCCTCACTTTATCCGCTCGGAGAGCCTCTGCTCAAAGCGGTTTTTTCTGCTATCGATCGGTATTTTTGTGGGATAGCGGCCATCAAAGCAGGCGCTGCAATAGCCCCCGTTTCCGGCAAGCTCTTTCAGATTGTCCACAGGGAGATACCCCAAAGAGTCGGCGCCGATCATCTCCGCGATTTCCAGGACAGAGTGGTGACATGCGATCAGATGGTCTTCCGAATCAATATCCGTTCCATAAAAGCAGGGGTGAAAGAAGGGAGGCGCAGAGACCCGCATGTGGATCTCCTTTGCACCAGCGTTCCTGAGCAGGGAAACGATGTGACCGCTGGTTGTTCCCCGAACGATCGAGTCGTCGATCAGAACAATACGCTGATTTTTCACAACGCTTTCGACAGCGGAAAGCTTGATGTTCACCTGATTTGCTCTGTTTTCCGGTGCAATAAAGGTTCTGCCGATGTATTTGTTTTTGATGAGCCCTATTTCATAGGGGATTCCTGATGCACGGCTGTATCCCAACGCTGCATCCAGTCCAGAGTCTGGGACTCCGATTACGAGATCTGCCTGAACGGGATGGGTCCGGGCGAGGATCTCGCCGGCTTTAATACGCGACGTATGGACTGCCTGATCATCGATCACGGAATCAGGCCTGGCGAAGTAAATATACTCAAAAACACAGAGCTTCTTCTCTGCTTTCCCGCAGTGCTCCCGGCGGGAAACAATCCCGTTCCGGCTGAATATCAGAATCTCTCCCGGCTCTATATCGCGTATTAATTTCGCTCCGACTGCTCCCAATGCGCAGCTTTCTGAGGCTACCACATAAACATTGTCAGCTGTTACACCGTAACAAAGCGGCCGAAAGCCATGCGGGTCTCTTGCACAGATCAGTTTTTGAGGGGACATCAGCACTAAAGAGTAGGCGCCTTCCAGCGTATTCATTGCCCGGCTGAGGGCTTCTTCAATGGAAGGAGCTGTCAGTCTTTCTTTTGTGACGATATATGCTATTGTTTCCGTATCGCTGGATGTGTGGAAAATAGCCCCGGTCAGCTCCAATGCCGAACGGAGTTCCAGCGCATTGGACAAATTACCGTTGTGTGCGATCGCCATATGTCCCTTCTGGTGGTTCACTTCGATCGGCTGACAGTTGCTGCGGCTGTTGCCTCCGGTCGTTCCATATCGAGTATGAGCCACCGCCATGGTTCCCTTGGGAAAGGAGGAGAGAGCCTGCGGTGAAAAGACTTCATTTACAAGGCCCAAATCCCGATGCGAGAAAAACACACCGTCATCGTTTACCACTATCCCGCAGCTTTCCTGTCCTCTATGCTGAAGGGCGTATAAGCCATAGTAACAAATGTCCGCCGCATCAGTTGGGTTTTCAGAGAAAAAGCCGAACACACCGCAGGCTTCATGAATACTCATTTCAGTGCTCCTCTCAGCTTAACAGCAGCCTCTATAAAGCCTTTGAAGAGGGGGTGTGGCTTGTTGGGGCGGCTTTTGAACTCGGGGTGATACTGAACGCCGACAAAGAATGAGCGGTCGGACAGCTCCACAGTCTCCACCAGCTTTCCATCGGGTGAAATGCCGCTCAGGGTCAGCCCACAGGCAGTAAGTCTCTCCCGATAATCGTTGTTGAACTCGTAGCGATGTCGATGGCGTTCTGTAATCAGCTGCGTACCGTAACATCTTTCCATGGTTGTGCCCGACTCTATTACGCAGGGATAAGCGCCGAGGCGCAGCGTTCCGCCTTTATCGATGTCCTCACTTTGTCCTGGCATAAAGTCGATCACGCGATTTTTGCACTGCTCGTCAAACTCACCGGAATTTGCGTCAGGGATGTTCGCCACATCTCTGGAATACTCGATAACCGCGATCTGCATACCAAGGCAGATATCGAAATATGGAATATTTTTTTCTCTGGCATATTACTCATTTTCAGCCTCCATTTGATCTTCCAATCTGCTCATGATCTCCTGATAGGCGTCTTCCACACCGCCCAGATCGCGACGGAACCTGTCTTTGTCGAGCTTTTTTCCGGTCACACTGTCCCACAGCCGACAGGTATCAGGGCTGATTTCGTCCGCCAAGACAATGCTGCCATCCGCCAGTCTGCCGAACTCCAGCTTGAAATCAACAAGCGTGACGCCACAGGAGTGCCAGAAATCCTGCAGCAGTTTGTTTATTTTCAAGGCATACCGTCTGATCTGTTCCAGCTCCTCCCGCGTTGCGAGCCCCAGAGCCAGCGCATGGGACTCGTTCAGCAGAGGATCACCTAATGCGTCGTTTTTGTAGGAGTATTCTACGGTCGGCTCGGAGAACACAAGGCCTTCATCCACGCCATAGTTTTTTGCAAAGGAGCCGGCGGAAATGTTTCGCACGATCACTTCCAGCGGGACGATATTCACTTTTTTCACAAGAGTATCCCGGTCACTGAGTTCCTCAACAAAGTGAGTCGGGATCTCGTGCTCCTGCAGCATGCGCATCAGCGCGTTGCTCATTCTGTTGTTGATGATGCCCTTGCCCTCGATCGTACCACGCTTTTGACCGTTAAATGCGGTGGCATCGTCTTTATAAGATACGATCAGAAGATCCGGATCCTCAGTGGCGAATACCTTTTTTGCTTTTCCTTCATACAATTGTGCGCCTTTTTCCATAACTTACCTCCATGCTTTTCCAGTCCGGCATCATTCAACTGTAACGGACTTGGCAAGATTTTTGGGTTTATCAATATCGCAGCCATTTTCCCGGGCGACATAATAAGCAAGCAGCTGCAGCGGAACGATTTCGATTACCGCGGAAAAGAGAAAAGGGCGTCTTCGAGTTAAATCACTCAAAGACGCCCTTGCCTTTACGAGAGGCATTTTACATCGAGACTTATCGTATGTCAAGCAGCAAATTGCAAAATCACAGGGTCAAAACTTTCACGTTACAGATTAAAATTTTGGGCTTCTCCAAGCTCTTCCCTCGTCATTTCTCGAAGTTCACGGTAATACCATAGCTTTTCCCCCGGGCTGGCATCATCAGCCACTCGCGGAAGAGAAGCATTCATTTGAATTACAAACAGGGCAGCGGCTACAGCATCTCTGATGCGATTATGAAGCTGCGTATTGAAAAAACTAAACAAGCCCTGACAGTGCCTTCTTCCCGGGTCAACGATGTATCCCAGCAAGTAGGATTTCTGGACACTGGCACATTCATCCGAGCGACGCTTTGGACAGGGTGTACAAATACGCAAAAGATCACGGAGATGAACATCCTAAAGTGATCGGCTGGGATTTTCCCAGGCTGTCTGTCGAGCAGATCAATGTATTCAGGATGCATGGATAC